>Ga0123357_10014309_pt1 | contig 10347 bp, 2 predicted proteins | sample TergutEmb28metaG_FD_89873 | JGI IMG/M metagenome (GOLD analysis project Ga0123357, IMG submission 89873) | Embiratermes neotenicus P4 segment gut microbial communities from Petit-Saut dam, French Guiana - Emb289 P4 | ecosystem: Host-associated > Arthropoda: Insects > Digestive system > Gut ... | reverse complement strand
TCCAACACACATCGAAACAAGAACACACGACCAATGTGGTGATACAATAGAAAAGTCGCAGGCTCCTAATGATGGATGTATTAATGTCCGAAACATGTTGAGCATAGAAGAAGTGAAATAAAATTTAATAAATAGTGACATCAAGTTGGTCTCTTATTCTTCAGCTATCACAATGATGCACGGTCCAATACACATAAGAAAAAAAACTGTGTTTAGTTGCATCTTGTTGGACATTTAGTGACATATCCTGTGACAGTCGTTACTGACTGGTAATCCGACCGTTTGACACTAAGTATTCTGAAATAATGACAGTAGCCATAAATAATCCGTAATTAACTTCAGTGACTAACTTTACAATAGTGTCAAACACCCATATAGCGCCGCTTTTCTTCCAACGCAATTTGTGGCGGTGTGCTGAAGGCGGCGATATATCGGAACACTGTGAAATTGGGGATTTCTGTTCAAATACCTTCACAGGGTGTGATGGTGGCGCTACATTGGCGGTTGTCAGTACATTAAGATTGCTGATATATTATACAATGTACTGTATGTATCTACACAGCTAAATTTATTTCCAACTTATAGCAGTAGTTCATATATAAAGGTTACTCTTACATGTTCCGGCCTTACTATATGGCCGTCTTCAGGGAGTGCGTGTAACATAAGTTCACGTGCAGCTAATATATGACGTCACCTTCGGTAAGCTGTAAAATGTAAATTGAAGGTAAGAAACGTAAGATTGTGTAACATGTACTGCCTGGTTTGGGCGAACTGTGTAGGAGTGACCTTTATATCCAAACTGGTGCAATAAGGTTGAAAGAAATTCACCTGTATATTGAGTAAAGAGAGACCAACTTGATGTCACTTGTTTTATTATTTCTTTATATAATGCTGAACATGTTTCGGATGTCAATACATCCATCCTCAGGAGCTTGCGACTTATGTGCTGATTTATATCGTGGGTTACATTGATCTGGTTCGATGTGTGTTGGTGTTACGTTGTGGTATGGCTGTGGTGGTGTGGTATCCGTATGCAGGCTGAAGTCTGCATATGGATACCACACCACCACAGCCATACCACAACGTAACTCCAAAACACGTTGAACCAGATCAATGTAACCCACGAAATAACTCAATACATAAGTCGCCAGCTCCTGAGGATGGATGTATTGACATCCGAAACATGTTGAGCATTATATAAAGAAATAATAAAGCAAGTGACATCAGTTGGCCTCTCTTTACTCAACTATCAAGATGATGCACGTTCCAATAAACATAAGATTCACCTGTATATGTTTATTGCACGGAATATATATAATATTAAATATATCTTATTTATTTATGTGTTTGTGGTTTATTTAACGACGCTATTTGTCATCCAGCGATAGGGTGTTCGGCGAAGCATATCCCCAAAATTGTAAATCAGGAAGTGGAAGTGGCATAATTCGATATTCTCCGAGGATTTGATTGAAGTGACTGAGGAAAACGAAAAGTCTAAGGATGGTTCGAACAGACACTGAACCCAGGACTCACGAATAAGAGGCAGGTGATATTAGCGTTAGGCATTTCACAACCGTAAAGGTCTTGACAGATGTAAACATGAATTGTGGACATTGGTTGTGGCAACAGATGTTGGTATTGATCCTTATGTACAGTGGCGTTTTTTTAGCGGTCTGTAGTAACTTTCCTGTCAGTAACGACCTTTAACACGCGTTATTGTATATAATAGGGTGATTCCATACATATCTGACGGTAGTTGGTCAGTAGTCCAATATTATTTTTGAGACTGTCCATTTTCCGGAGTATATAAAATTGATTTGCGATACTCTAGTTTCGCCTTGCTTCCATTTTCATATGAATGGTTAATTATAATTAAAAATAATATTGACAGGTTCATTTTTGTATTATGGTTTAGTCGTGACATTCGGTATTTAAATCACGAATTTTAGATTATAATTCTATCACCACAATGACAACAAGTGGCACAAAGACTGGGATAGAGTCGACTCCCGAATCGTCTTGTGTGAAATAAATTACACTTCGGAGAGTGTATAACAAGGTATTGATAATGTAGTTATTGTATTGTTACAAATAACTGCTTATGATCCAGAAAACCTGTAATTTAATGCTACTTTGTGTTAATCATGGAGACCGCGGTGGCACAGTAGTTAAGGTGCTGTGCTACAAATCGGAAGGTGTCATTGGAATTTTAAATTGACATAATCCTTCCGATCGCACTATGGCCCTGGGGTCGACTCGGCCTCTAACAGAAATGAGTACCAGGAGCATTTCCTGGGGGTAAAGGCGGCCGGTGCATAGCGCTGACAACCTTACCATCATTCTGTGCCGTTGTCATGTAATCTGGGAACCTTGATTTCCTGGAACCTTCTGGGCCACTCCGGGCCCGTAACGGGACTGCTTTGTGTTAATCATAGTTGCATTAGGCTGTTTTAAACTAAAGGCCTGTGATTGGTTTCAAAACGGACACGTCATATCTCAGTCCGTAAATGTAAACTTCTAAGGGAAGGAAGCCCCATAAAATGACTACATTCAGATACTGTGGAGGCAGAAAAGTATCAGTTCCATCTGTACAGCATTGCTGTTGCTACGAGGGGATATTATTCGCTTAACCTCTCTTCCACAGGATACAGCGACAGTCATGGTGGGGAAACAGGCTGCAAGTGCCCAAGACGTCGGGGAAATAAATGCATGCTTAATAGAACTGTATCCGAAACATTACTGTCAGTTTTGGTTTTGATATGGCTCGAATCCATAGTCATGTTTAACTAGCTAATTATTCCGCATAATTAAGTGGTTCAAAACCAGTGGGTACTGTCATTTATTTTATTGTTTAATTTAAATATAGTATACTCACTTCCGTAACTACGTGTGTTTGGAAGAGAGTCCCCTGATGATGGCCAGTTGTAGATGAAACGTGTTGGGGTTATTGTAACAGACTAACAATTTGTGCGAAGTTTCTGTAAATGATGGATTTTTGACGTGAAGAATTATTATTGCCTGCTGATTAGTCAACTTACTTTCTAGTTCCAAGTATACAGACAGGTTATTTTTATAACATTATTTTGCACATAATTTGTTTAATCTTTTCAGCATAATGACGAATGTGTACGTTTTTTTTTGTTGTATTTGCTTGTGCCCTCATCCTCAGTGACCTTATGGAGAAAAATACGCAAAGAGAAATGACATCTGCGCTCTATGAAAGTACATTGAATAACGGGAACAAAAAAAAAAGTGTCTAAGATGTACATTTTCTGAAGTTTTCGTCAATGTATTCCTTTTTATTTTTCACTTAATCCGTAAACAGAAATTCATAATATATTTTATATCAGATAATGGCATTCCAATCATATGGTTCTAAAACTTCACAACTTCAAAAGTGATTATTATTTTTATTTTGCTCTTTGTGCTTCTTTTTTATAAATAAATGAATTTGCATGGGATTATTATTACAATTATTAAAAAACTCGTACAAAACTAATATACGCAATGTTACTTTAATTTATTGTGATAAATATTTTTAGGCAATAAAATAATTTTACCTCTCGTACTTTGAGGTTTTATTTCAGGAGAGTTTCATCTTTATTAACTAAAATGTCGATCAGTCAAATCATAACAATATATTCAATAATGTAAAGCTGCTACATGTTTCGGTTACAAGCAACTACCATCAGGCAGACATTTCAGTACATGGACATGACACGTTCAGTGCTTACAGCTTGGAATCCCATATTGTTTACATTTGCTTTGTGGAATTTCATACATTTAGATAATAAACTGCTCAATATTTAATATCTTAACTAATATACTTTCTGAAATTATATATGAACCTATCATTGTAGGTCTATCAGCATCCAATTTTATGGAACAGAAGAACATACCAAAGTGTTAAAAGTGTTTAAAATTCTCATACATATATATATATAAAACTATACATCTAATTGAAAAGTGCCTCAGTCTTTCAAGACGCTTAAACGCTGAGTGTTGTAGTTTATAAGATTTTAATTTTAACTGATAGACGTACATTGATAGGTTCATATATAATTTCAGAAAATACATTAGTTAAGATATTAAATATTGAGCAGTCTATTATCTAAATGTCAGAAATTCTACACAGCAAATGTAAACAATATGGGATCCCATACTGTAAGCACTGAACATGTCATGTCCATGTACTGAAATGTCTGCCTGATGATGATTACTTGTAACCGAAACATGTAGCAGCTTTACATTATTGAACAGATTGTTGTATTTTGACTGGACATTTTAGTCAGTAAAACAACACAACGGGATGGCTCTATCAAATTCATCTTTATGTTTATACATGTTGTAAAAAGGACCCAGTATTATTTGCTCTGCCCTGCACCTATCCCAATATACGTAGTGTGTACATGATCATTATTGTACATAGTCATTTTTGTGTGATAACTCTGTAAATACTGAAATACTACACACAGGTTTCATCTGTTATCTTTTTCATATTGTTGATTAAGTTACGGCTGTAACTTCTTGTACATTAATGTGTCATCTATCTTTAAACAATCTTGTCTTTTTTGCTACAAGCAGTAATGGAAATAACGTTTTTGGTATCTAAAATTAATTGTAAATATGAAGAGTCGTCGTTCAATTTGACTGATTTCAAATGATTTCAGGCCGTTCACCAGGCTCGGCTGTTGGAACCAGGCCATTTGGACAACCCCTGTGTCTTTCTGAAACAGTCAACGAAAACGGTTCGGTTACAAATGTGAAAGCCAAAAACCGCTAAAGGGAATAACTCTGAACTTTATTATTGTCTTCACGGAAGAATCTATAAGTCACAAATATACCACGAAATCTTATAGTTTAAATTAAACTACACTAAACATAAATTCTGAAAGACTATTCCCAATTCGCCACGTGATTTTTGTTGTTAACTTGACGTCTATGATGTTATTCTCAATTTTAATATTTATTGTTGTGAAAGTTTCAATTTGATTTCTTCATGTGATCTGTGTGTTCTGTAATGAGTCTTCAGTTTAGTACCGTTATGTTCTCTTTCCCCTAAAGGAAAAAATAAAAAAAGAGTATCCATTCCCACACAAAGGTCTCTTTGGTGCATTTGTTTTACGCTACTAAGTGTTCGGCTTCGCTTTTAGATAAGTATATTTACAGGGTGTTTCAGGTGTCAGTACTTACAATTAAATTCACAGCAACACCTTTTAGTAAATGTCGCGAATATCACACATTAAAAACAACAGGGCTAAGGCATTTGTGTCCTGAAGACTTCGCATTTGGTGCCTACTTGTTTGTGTTTACTGCCACCACATCGTCCTTTGTTCAGAAATGTTACAAGGACGTGGTATGTTTTAAAAACGTAAGTCATATTTCATATATATATATAGATATATACAGCATGGCGTGGCCACACCTCTAAATTCGTGTTTTCTTACAATTCTACCCCATTCTTGTGTTACTAATCCCATGCCTCGTACAGAGTTTATATATTTAAGTTTCCTTTTAGCTGGCGGCATCCTCTGATACTTCACCAGTGCAATGTGTGTGCGCGCGCGTTTATGTCTGTTTGTCTGTCAACTGTGTATATTAAAAAAAAAAACTTATGTACAAAGTACAACAAAAATACTGACAATTTCAATGTGCTCTCCCAGTAGGCTACTCTTAAGAATTCGACATTTAGATATTTCAGTGATACAACAGACGACATTGATTACTAAGTTGCACTTCAATTAATCCAAACAGTTCGTTAAGCATGCTGTGATATGTGGTCCTGTCATTTCCCCAGTCAGGATGATAAGAACATCGCAGACGCGTCCCGCCTACAGTATCTGGCTGGTGTAAAGTGTTCATTTGTGAATTCACTTTCAAAATTCAGTTACCGTTCGTACGTATTACCATTAGCTTTCTTGTTAATAAAGATTTTGTCAAATATGTTATATTTTTAGTTTCACAATAGGCATTTAAATATAAGGACACATTAATATTAAATGAGTTAGTAACCCCCCCCCGTTTATACGACTTATCCGCATCGGAATTGAAGTCTTATACAGACTGTACAACATTTGGCCCAGGATTTTTGTACTTTTAAATTTCCTTCGGAACTTTCCTTGAATTAATTATAAATTGATAATACTGATCTTATGCATCCGTGGTGTGTGAAATACACTCTTTGCTTTCTGTGTGGACAGTTTTACCCCATTGAATCCTCATGAATGCAATTTTTATTGTGTAGTAAATCAGTGGTCATCTGGAGCTGTTGTCCGCAAACTATTAACACACAGATAACAACATCTTCTTAGTGATAATGTTCACTAATATTTGTAATAAGTGTGTAACTTCTGGTTGCATAGTTAACACCAGCGTTTCAGAATTCAGTATATATTGTGCGTGTTAAGTTGTACAGCACATGCAGTTCTGTTATCAATTTAAAATTGACAATAGTGCCAATTATTTTGAAGCTAAAGAACAAACCTTTTTCAAGACATAAAAATTTAAAATGGGAGATTACTTTTTAGATTACGATGGAGCCACTCGAGGACCATCTAAGGTTATTGAAAAGCAACACTGCCGCTTGTATAGGTACTATTATGGTTTCTGTAACATCATTTTAAATATGAATTAAATATCTGTGTACTCTGATAAGATAAACGTATTTCATGCAGTGTAATTACGAGCCATTTCATGACGCTGCATTCTCTGCGTATGTATCTTGAACGACATATTCGCTGTGTTTATGTGTAACGCACATAAACTTTTCCACAAGTCTTGTCTTTAACGTTACATGTATTTGTTTTGAATCACCTGCATATTTAAACGCATTTTAGCAATAAATTGGTAAAATTGTTTTTACGCTTTTTAAATAAACCTAATGTGACATTATAAAAGTGACCTACATGGAAACGTACCAAATTGTATCCATTTGATGAAACTTAAATCTCTGTATTGGGTACCTACGAGCCCCCACCCCAATAAAGAATTGTTTATCCGATGTTTTTGCCTCTGATTAGAAGTTCTTTTAACTCTTCAAAGCACGTTTGTTAGTAGACCTGATGTATCGAATGCATTAAGATGGTGCGCGTTTGATCCGCATGGTGTATTATTGTATTTCCTCTGATCCTAATGGTCAATAATGATTATTTCTCTGTACAACATTTGCTAAACAACATTTGTGACAGAGGGGTTAAAAATTTGCTGTGCTGTAGGCACTCGAATTTTAAACGTAATTCGTGCTTCATGTCAGCCTGTGTGACAGATTTTCAGTTAAATACACAACTATAGTAACATATAATGCCCATGAAATTCCTTTCTTTTGGACTTCCGTAACTCGTTATAGCTCTTCCAGCTAGTATTACGTATATGCATAAAAATTTCTCTCCTTTATAATGTGAAGCCGTGTAGCCAGGCAGACGATGACCGACCTTTAAGCGGTACACCTAATGCTTCCCTAATTTTTAGTATACTTTCTATTCTGCTGATGAGAACGATAATTTCCCTTGAAACAGCAGTACACCTCTACCAGACTACACGGCGTCAAATTTTAAAAGACAAACCGTATTCATAGCCTTTCGAAACCCTAATAGTCACAGCTCAGGTACACTTCTTTTCCACCATTGTTCGTAAACGTTGCTTGTTCATATGAACGCGTTCTTATGTTGCAGAATATATTCTTCATTTAAGTGCCCTGATTTTAGAATTAACCGCTCTTACCTTCGAAATGTTCCTCTTCCATTGCCAGGTGGGGAGAACCCTTTAACTCTGCCGACATCCAATAGCGCCATTGGCCTGAGTAAGGATAGCGAAGCCGCCACTAGCCCCTCAGCCACTACCGGTCTGTACTGCACAGTGTCATCGCTATTAGATCCTGCTGTTAGAGAATTCACCCTGCCGAAAAGAATTGAGGCAAAGATAATATCCAAGAACATTATCGATGCCGAAGTGAATTCAGCATTTTTAAATAGATAAACCTAGAAACCAATAATATTACTTTTTAAAACATAGCCAGAGGACAAAAAAAAAACATATACTTGCTCGTATCTATTAATATTTCGTTTCGTAATTACCAAACATAATTCATGCACATACCATAAAGCTCTATTTACCCCAATAACCCATATAATTAACCGATTTCTGTATTTTTAATGTATACCTGGCAGTTAATAACAATGTGTCATTTTACTTCACTTATACAAGTACCTAATTGTACAGTGTACATTAACAAAGACAGGCGTCTCATTATGTGATAATGATTAGCCTGAAAACTGATTTGTAGAAACAAACCATCTTTATAATTGCCACACTTCAAAGTTATCAAATTATTTAAAATCTTAAGCCTTGAATTATTGTCTTCTTGTGCTTCCTATTCCATCAGTTGTAGATGAAATGATCTACTGGCTGTAATGGTAGTTCATTACTAATTATATTTTTATACTCAGGACCGAAATTATTTTCGGCAGGGTCATAGATTTTTGCCATTCCTTTAAACTGTGAACACTCTACAGATGACATGAATAAGAGACGAGCCACATTACACTGCAATCTTCCCTAAGTAGTTGTCACCTTGAGTAGAAATAAATTCGATAATCGATATTTTTAATATTCAGTTACTGAAATTAGCAATTATGATAGTTCATAACTGTGTTCTATAAATAACACTTAACACGCCACAATTTTGTGGACTCATTTTGCTTGTTAATTTGTCCAGAAAATCCTACTCGTGTGTTGATTTGAAATTTAAATTTTTATCATAGTTCACTGTAGCTTCGGGTTGCTGCTAATATTTGGACGAAAAAACGAAAATGAAAATTATACTTAAATATGGTATAAAATTAAGTAAAATTCAGTATTATAAGCCTAAATTACTTAAGTAACTTTAATTAAGATTTATATTTTACTGAGAAGGATATTGAACACACTCTTTCTGGTGTACCTCACGAAGTAATGCTTGAATTTCTTTTGCATTCAAGGTTAAGTTATCAAAAAACGATCAAATAAATACTTTCTTTAGGTAAAGTAATAATATTATCAAACATATATCAAATAATTCAACACGCTTGGATAGTAAACACGAAACATTTATTTTTACACAAAATCACATCCACAAATATCTAAAAACAATGCAATACCCAAATGTTTTTGCTTCATTAAAATGTTAAATACCCATGTCTAATCAACTGCTTAAAATTCGTGTTTCCCGCTATTTCACTCCAACCAACGTGTACAACTTACCTCGTGCAGTCGCTTCTCCCTCACATGTCACCGTTATATTGACATGTTAATTCAATGTCGAGCAGCGAACCATTTCACCTTCCACAGCCTAACTTCTCCATAATGTTGTGTTCACCTGTAGTGACATTTCCAATTTCGGCATCAACACTGTTTTATGAATTTTCTGACACATCAAGTATTTATCCTAATAGAGGGCTGCTTAACATCTAACCGTTTAAAGCATAATGGTTACGGTATGTACCATTATAATCTACCCTTTAAATAATTACATTATTTTATACGGATTAAAATTGTTTCAGCCGTTTCTCAAAATAATTAGCTATTCTCTAAACCGTTTGGTTTATGTCATAAAGCGATATTTTTTTTCTTTGCGAGCTAGTCTCTGGATTTTCACATTATTTAGATAAATTTCAGTAAAATTTTAAATTGTAATCTTGTTTTTGGTAACACGAAATTCCATATTTCTTGAAATGTAATTTCCTCAATACTTAAGTATGAAATAAATTCAATTTATGCGGATTTATATTACAGGACACGATATATGAGTAAGCTAAACACCACTGTATTCTTTAATGCACGGTTGTAACTCTGAACATCACCTACTTGACCATTAAGAACTACTGCACTTTGCCTCGCAGATTGATTTTATTTTAGTGTAAAGAAAACCAACTTGACGCACTATTTACCCCCAGTTTATTTCGTCAATCAACCTCTACATGTTTCGGGCATATTTGTAGCCCATCATCAGGAGGTATACTGTATATATATATATATATATAACAATTGGTACGTGTTGTGCTTTTCAGTTGGTCGGCCCGGCCCACAGGCAGCCAACTCAAAAGCACAACATGTACCAATTTTTGACGTTTTGCTGACCGTGCCTCTCATTATATTTATCTCAGTAATTAACCAACTTGATGCACAAAATTTTTGTTTTACAATACGTTTATTTCATGCCTCTACATGTTTCGAGTACATGGTATCATCACACCTATAGGTGTGATGATGTCATAGGCTGTGTAATGCAATTTTGATCTCCTGATGATGAACACATGTGCTCAAAACATGTAGAGGCATGAAATAAACTTATTGTAAAACAAAAATTTTGTG
>Ga0123357_10014307_pt1 | contig 10348 bp, 9 predicted proteins | sample TergutEmb28metaG_FD_89873 | JGI IMG/M metagenome (GOLD analysis project Ga0123357, IMG submission 89873) | Embiratermes neotenicus P4 segment gut microbial communities from Petit-Saut dam, French Guiana - Emb289 P4 | ecosystem: Host-associated > Arthropoda: Insects > Digestive system > Gut ... | reverse complement strand
CCGACGCGGCTGGGTATGGGTTCGCGTCGGCGTGCCACCACGGTGGCTGCGGCATGTGCCGGGCCCACCTGGCAGGTGGCCACGTCCGTCTGGACGCGCACGAGCCGTCGGCGTTGCCCGCCGACGCGCAAGCGGCTGGCGACATCTTGCTGTGCTGCGGACACGCGACCGGCGACGTGGCCATCGACCTGCCCTACGACAGCTCGCACGTCACGTTGGGCGTCATCCCCACCCGCACGGTGACGATCACGGCGCTCGACCGGTGGCCGGGAGAGGTCGTGCGGATCGTCGTGCAGGCGTTGGACGACCCCGAACTCGGCACGGCCATCCCCTTCGAATCCGGGCAATTCGCGGAATTGACGCCGCCCGACGGCGCCCACGCGCGGGCGTATTCGTTCGCGTCGGTGGCGAATTGGGACGGGACCGCCGAGTTCTACGTCAAATTGCGGCCTGGCGGCTATTTCTCCCAGTATCTGCGGGACCGCGCGGCAGTGGGCGACGTGCTGAAACTGCGCGGCCCGCAAGGGAAGTTCGGGCTGCGCGAGAACGGCGCGAGGCCGCGTTGGATGGTGTGCGGAGGGACCGGCCTGGCGCCGCTCATGTCGATGCTGCGGCGTATGGCGGAGTGGGGCGAGACCCAGGAGACGGTGCTTGTCTTCGGCGTCAATCACCCCGGCGACGTGTACGCCACCGACGAGTTCGCGGCGTTGCGGGAGGCGTTGCCGTCGCTGCGGGTGATCGTCACCGTCGTCGAGCCGGACGACACCTGGACGGGCCGCGTGGGGACCGCCGTCGACGCGATGGACGCCGAACTGTCCGGCTGCGGCCCGCAATCCGAGCGCCCCGACATCTACCTGTGCGGCCCGCCCGGGTTCCTCGACGCCGCCCGCGCGAGCGCCGTGGCGCGCGGGGTGCCCGACGACCAGATCTACGAGGAGCGGATTTAGAAGGTATTCGCAAGAAAATCTTGAAAATATTAGACTGGTGAAGAAGCGAAATATCGTACGAGTCGCGAACAAGCGAGAAACGACCAGTTACCATCCTGGCCAGCCGATCCCAGACCAGCCACTCCAAGACTCGCCCCGCGACAATCAGACTGACCGAGCGAGAGGACATGAGCATGCTGTCCATATGCAAAACAGTGGTTACCCGAAACATTTTCCGTGTTTAACCTGGCGGATCTACCCTGGAATATCAACTCAACTCCGGGAATGCCTCGTATTTGTGACGCCTATTATCGAATGCAGGCTTAGTTCCCTCCAAGACATTCAAGGCGAACTGCGCCACATCCAGATCGGCGATACTGCCGCTGCTAACGGTGAACTGGCCGTCTCGGAGTTGGCAATGGATGATCTGGTCCGCGTCCCCGACGATAGCGAGGTTGGCGTTGTGCGTGATGACGATCGTCTGCCTCCGGCCGGATGCCTCGTGGATCGCTGGAACCAGTTTTGAAGCGATGGTCTCATTGTCTAGGTTTTCCTCGGGCTGGTCGAGGAGTAGAGGCGTCGTGCGGCGATCAACAACAAGGTAAAAGAGCGCGAGAACGAGCCCTCGTTGCCCTGGAGAGAGTTGCGAGAGTGGAAGACCGTCTCCCGTAAGGCCGAACCGCACTTCGAGCCATGACAAGTCCAGCAGGTCGATCAAGAATTCTCCAAGAGTCGTGGTGGTTCGCAGCGCATGCGCCGGGTTCCTGAGCGAGTCGTCTGGGTCGCCGTGTTCGTGTTCGAGACGGACTAGCGCCTCCCTCAACTGCGGAGCGAGCTGGTCCCAGCCGGTGTTCTCGAGTCGCTGGGGCAGTTCAGTGAGCCAGTCTTGGAAGTCGCCGTTGCGTCGACCATCAAGGCTGGTAAATACCCTCCGCCAAGTCGGCAGCATCCTTAGTTCGGCATTGAATTCGAGCCCGGCGTTCTTGACAACGTCTGCCTGCGCGATGAACTCGGATGCGGGCGTATAGAGGCTCTTCACGGCGTCGAGTTGCGCTTGAAGCCCTAAATGAATCCACTCGGCTTGCTCAACGATATCCTCGCGTAAGCGGTCCATCTCCTTGGGCGCTTCGATAACGCGCCGCTGCAGCGACTCGAGTCCGGCGAGCGAGTCTTCGTCATTCTCATCTCCGATCAACGCGGCTACTCGTTGTTCCGATTGGAGGACCCTCTGTCGGGCTCGTTCTCGTGCGCTGTCTGCGGCAGCCAATTCTTCGGCGTTCTTGCGTCGCTCGACCTCCAGAAAGTCGATGTCACGGACCAGAGCATCATACTCATCGCGAAGACTCGCAAGACGCGCATCGCACATTGAGCGCCACGCCTCATAACGTTCCTGATTGATTGTGACAATGATGAACGCATCCTCATAACCCGGCATCAAGACTTCGGCCTCGGCGTTGAGACTCGCGGCATCCGAATGAAGACCATCGGCGCGCTGAACGATCGCCTCCATTTCGGAAAGCGACTGTCGCACGTGGGCTTGGTCTTCTTCTTTCTCAGCACGCCTAGCGATGAGCGCAGTTCGATTCGATTCGATCTGCTCGGACTTGCGCATTAAGTCGGCAAGTTGGTTGTCATTGCTGCTCGCGGAATCGATCTGAGCGAGTGCTTCTTGCTCCGTCTGTAGTGCTGCTCTCGCCTTGTTTACGTCAGCTTGTTTGAGCGCTAGTCGGCCCTCGACTTCGGCCAAGTGGTTCTCTGCGCGAAACGAAGCAACCCTCACATAGGAGGTCACGAGCGTGCAAAGTTTATCACGTTGGCGGTTGAGGTTGTCCTGCGAGATGCGTGTCTTCTGTGCCAGTAGCGCGTCGAAGTCTTTCTCGCCCAAGCGTTCTTCTTCGCGGATGTGAGTGAAAAGCACAGTTCTGAGCTCGCGCTCGAACTCATCTGCGTCCTCTGCAGCGGGGTCGATATTGCAGACTCGCTCAACGAACGCTTGGGGCAGATACTCAACAGACACCGGCGCTGACCGGTCATGCTCGTCGGACAACCTGACGCGTCGAGTCGTGCCCGTGAGCCACTCAAGTTCTGAGTGGTATTCCCTGGCGCGCTTGACACTGGCCGAACTCAAGAACCGCTGTGAAGTGAGGAATGCGAACTCGCCATTTCGTGATGAGTTGCCCGCCAAAGCGATACAGTCGAGCAAGGCCGACTTTCCTTGCCCTTTGTTGCCGACAATTGCGACGAAGCCAGTGTTGAGGGGTATCTCGTAATCGAAGAGGAATTGGTCGTCATTGTCCGACCTCACGGTGATCTTCACCATGAATCTTTCGGGGTTCTTCCGGATGCGAGCGAGCGATGGAGGTTCCAAACCAACGAAGACACGGCGATCGAACTCCTCCAGCGCGTAGGTTAGGCCAGCGAACGTCGGAGTCGTGTTCATCCACGTCTGACATGCGCCCAAGCGCATCTGCTGTCCGGAATCGGAGAAGTAGTGAGCATCGCTGCAATCCAGAAGACGATGCGTCACCTTATTGGCACGAAGCACCTCAACGTCAGCCCCCCATCGCGCTACGTCTTGAAAGGCGGTAAAGACAATGGAAGCCGAGTTGATGACGTTCTTTTTCGTGGCGATCGATTGGTCGGTCCACTTAATGTCGGCCCATTCGGTCTTGCCGATACCGAGTAGCGCCTTGCCGTGGAAATACGGCCCTCCAAGTACTTCTTGGACATCATTGAGGGAAACGCTGAGGTTGTTGAATCCTTCATGAAGGTCGGAACCGTACTCGCGGGCCTTGTCGGCTGGAACTGATTCTTTGATCCTGCGTCCAAGATCGGCGAGGGACGATTCGGTGATGACGCCTTTCCAGCCGAGAGCCTGATACCCAGGGGAGAGCTTCAGCTTGGGCTGAAGTGCGTTGAGGAACTGGGCCTCGATTACCGCAGAGTCGAGTTCGGGGTCAAAGATGACGTGCATGTTGACTCGCGACAGGTGCCCATCGGTGCCCCCGAACTGGTCCAACCGCATCTCTATGACCGGGAAGATCGCGTCGAGGTTTTGAAGTCTGCCGTTTTTCCGCTCTTCGAGAACCCGCTTGTAGCCGTTTAGGAACCAGTAGTCGTTGATGCCGATGACACCGATCTCTTCTGGAAGGTTTTCCAGTTCATCTATGAAGCGCGCCCACACTTCATCAGTGTTGCCGCCGTAGCTTTGAACAATTGATGCGGGCGTATGGACATGCAGATCCCAAATCCGCCACGCGGTGCCGCGAGATCTCTCTATGCCTAACCTTGCCATGCGTGACCCTTCCGACCGACCTCAATGTCGGCCAGCCGAGCAAAGCAAGCCGCAACGAGTTTACACGATGCTATCGCAGGCACTTGCTGAGGCATGGCGCCCACGCTGATGGCGCAGGTCCCCGAGCGTTAACACCGGCCACGATGGCGAACGCGCAGCATTGTGTATTTCCGGTTGCGCCGTCACCAACCAACAGGCCGCTCGAACATAGTGAGCGTCAGTCAGTTCGCGCCTCCGAGGCCGAACACCAGGACGATGAAACGGCTGAATCAGGCACAGATCGACTTGCTCACTCAGCGCTATCTGGATGAGAAGACGGTGTACGAACTAGGGGTTGAGTTCGGCATCGCCCGGCAGACCATCAGCCTGATCCTGAAGCGCAACGGGGTGCCGATGCGGAGGCATGGACTGCGTGAGGAGCAGCATCGCGAGGTCACCGCGTTGCGAGAGCAGGGCTGGTCGTATGCGCGACTGGGCGAACGGTTCAAGGTCGATCCGTGGACCGCCCGGAACTTCCTCGTGCGCGAGGCGCGGGCTTGGCCTGACATCTCGCCAGGCTGACGGCTCACTGACTTGCTCACTCGCGCCACGTTTCGTGCCCGGTTCGGGTGCGTTGCGGGGTGACTAGTTGCGGATCGGGATGACGAAAGCGACTCCAACCAAAGCCGCCAGCCACGACAAACACAACCGCGTCAGAACCGACAAAATCGACAAGACCGGGGCCGTGACACGCCGCCACGCCGGCCGCCTACACCACATCGGTGTCGGACGAACCCACAAGGGAACCCTCATCACCATGCCCATCCAAGACCTGAATATCACCATCATCGACAGTGTGTTGGTTCAGGACATAGGAAACGGGGTCAGTATTCGCCCGTCGCCAACACCATCGTGAAACTCCTATTCGCCATTGGCCTGTTCCCCTTCCCCGTGACACACGACGGGCAAGGGCTTACCACCCGACCCTGGGGAATTAGCTGGCGCGCCACCTGGGGAAATAGCTGGCGCACAAAGTGAGGAATTAGCTGGCGCAAACCACCCTCAAGACTGGGGAATTACGTGGCGGTCGACACGGGTGGCCAGTAACGCGGAGTCCGCCCAAGCTCGACGGCCTCAGCGGCGCGAGCGCTGAATACTGCGATACAAGCCCGGCGAACGTCTGGCAATGCGGGATGGGCTGTTTCCTGCACGAGATCGCGCATGAGCAACAGGTCGGGAACGTCACGTGCCCGGTCGTTGAGAGTGGTGGGCGGGTCGTGGGGGTCAGAGACGGCATGAAGTTTCTGGGCAATCTGAAAACGCAGGGCGATACCGACAAGGACGTCGGGATCCGGCAGCGCCGCGTTGTTCGCAAATCCTTACATTCTGTGTAAGGTCACGTATGCCTGGGGTGTCGCCCCTACTTGATCGAATGCGTGGGGTGGTAGCGGGGCGACCCACACATATATGCCAAAACCATCCCGCTATGGTATATTTTTGACATGTTCGAAACCGTTACGATCCTGGAGCGCCTACGCGAGATAGCGCTGGATCAGCATGGCTTCGTCACGGCCCGGCAAGCTGCCGACGATGGCATCAACCAGGTTGAGTTAGTCAAACTGGCGTCGCGTGGCCGCCTGGAAAGAGCCGCGCGCGGGGTGTATCGCGTGCCGCAGGTGCAGGCTAGCCGGTGGGACAACTGGGCCCTGGCGGTGCTGTGGACTGGCGTCGACCAGGCCTGCCTGAGCCACGAGACGGCCTTGGCTGCATGGGACATCAGCGACATCAACCCTGACCGTATTCACCTGACCGTCCCGAAGAAGACGCGCCTTCGACGTGCGGGTGGCGAGCGCTATGTGTTGCATCATGCGAACCTCAATGACGGCCAACGCACGTGGTTCGAGCAAATCCCCATCACCGACGTGTCCACAACAATCGCCGACTGTATCGACTGGGGTGTACCGACGTATTTGATTGCTCAAGCGCTTGAGCGGACAGCAGGTACCAGCCTGTTGCTCGACCGCGAACGCGAAGCACTCAACATAAGACTGAAGGACCGAGACAATGCCTGATGACAAGCCGTTCAATCTCGCCGCCGCACTGCGTCTGCTCGCCCCAAAGGACAAGACACCACGGTCAGCACACGTGCTGGACGTGTGGATCGCGCAGGCCGAAAACAGGCTGAGCAGCGACGGAGGCCGACTCGGTTGGCTCGTCGCCTCGACCGTGGTGACAGCGTCACTGCAGGCAGCACTGGATGCGCATGGCCAGTCGCGATTCCTACTCAAGGGCGGCACCATGCTGCAGCATCGTCTCCCCGGAATGACGCGGACGACATCCGATGTTGACGGCCTGGTGCGCGGCGACATTGATGATTTCCTTTCGGTGCTTGACGAAGCATTGCGCCAGCCGTGGGGCCCGCTGACGATTCGGCGTGGCAAGGTCGAGCTGATCAATGTGCCGGGCAAGATTCTCAAACCGGCGCGCTTTGACATGACCCTCTTGCTCAACGGCGTCACGTGGCGCAAGGTGCAGGTGGAAATCTCGCCCGACGAGGGTCGCGCGGGCGAGTTCCCTGAACTGATCACCGCGCCGTCGTTGGCCGGGTTCGGACTGCCAACGCCCGAGCATCTGGTGGTGTTGTCGTTGAGGTATCAGATTGCCCAGAAAGTCCACGCAGCCACAGACCCGCACGATCCGCCCGAGTTCGTCAATGATCGCGCCCGAGATGTCGCCGACCTGCTGCTATTGCGTGACCTGGTCCGCATGACTGACGAGACACCCTTGACGGCGATCCGCACCGCGATCATCGACATCTTCGATTCCCGCGCCACCGACGCAGTCGCGACCGGTCGCACACCACGTCACTGGCCAGCGCGCCTTGTCGCATACCCGCACTGGCACACGTCGTACAACAGGGCCGCAGAGTCCGCAGGCATCACGCTCAACCTTGAAGAAGCCGTTACTGAGGTCAATGTCTGGCTTGACGAGATCGATGGAGCATGACGATGTTCATCGCTGCGCTTGGGGATGTCCACGGCCACTGGCGCGAGGCTGTAGCGCTCGTAGAGGCCGCCTGCGCAGCAGCCGGCATCGCACCCGTTGACCTCACCGCAATCCTCCAAGTAGGAGACGCCGAAGCGCTGCGCAGCGAGGCCGAGATCGCCCAGGTACCAGGACCGTCCAAGTACCGCAAGCTGGGCGACTTTCCCGAGGTCGTCCGTGGGGACATCATCGTCCCCGCACCGCTGTACTTCATCGCAGGCAACCACGAACCATTCGCCGCCCTGGACGCGGACGGCGGACTGGTCGAAGGCCACGGCACCTGGGGGCCAAACGTCACCTACCTGGGACGGGCCGGCCTGGTGCAAATCGACGGCGTGCGCGTCGGGTTCCTGTCCGGCATTTGGGGCGAAAGCACCTACCAACGCGCCCAAGACACCCGACTCAAGTTCCGCGAGGGCAAACACGCCAGCCACTACCTGCCCAGCGAACTAGCCGACGCCCGCACATCCATGCGCGGTGGCGTGGACATTCTGCTCACCCACGACTGGCCAGCCGGCGTCACCTGCGCCAGCATCCCCCAGCCACGAGGCGACGAACACATCCGGGCACTCATCGACGACTTCCAGCCGATGCTCTCCCTCCACGGGCACATGCACCGACCCGCAGCGGCGTTGTTCGGCAACACCACTGTCGAATGCCTGGCCAGAATCGGCTACCGCCACGGTAACCCGATAGCCGCCATCGGCGTCTGGGACATCGACCCCAACCGGCGCACGGCCAAGCGGATAGTGTGATCTCGCTGGTGTCCTGCGTCGGAAATGTCATCCTCAAGATCGCATAATTGACCAAATGGAGACTGTTTTGCTCAGTGAAAAGTTCGCGGCGCAGGAGACTGCTTATCGTTGCTTCTTGCCGTCTGGCCAGATCGTTGGTCTGAGACTAGACGGCAAAGCGTTTCACACATTCACCCGACAGTTCGCCAAACCATTCGACCTGGGTTTCATGGCGGCAATGGACGATGCCGCTCGGGCGGTCGTCCGCGAACTGGGCGGCGTGCTGATGGCACACATCCAGTCTGACGAGATCAGCATTCTCCTGTCTGACAAAGTCTCAAACGCTGCAGAGTTGCCCTTTGGCGGGAGAGTCGACAAGGCGCTGTCTATCTCCGCAGCAACCGCATCGCTTGGTTTGTACCGAGCCTTGGCGAGCCGGTTTGGCGAGATCCAAGGGTCGCCCGTCTTTGACGCGCGGGTTGCCTTCGTCGGTGACCTGGCCACGGCAACCGAATACCTGACGTGGCGTCGGCTCGACGCGAGGCGAAACGCCGTATCAATGGCGGTCGAGTGCGTGTTACCCAAGAAACAGCTTGCGGGACTCGGCATGGAGCAGCGGATCGAGGCTTTGAAAGGCACGCCGTACGAGGTTCTTCCGGACGGATTCTATTTCGGCCGGCTGCTGGTTTGGGAGATGTCCGAGCGGGCTGCGGTCAACAAACTAACCGGCGAGGCTGTCACGGTCACGAGACGCCGCTTGGCTCTCGTCCCCGCAACCAGGCAGGCCGCCGATGCTGCTGTTACAGCCATGTCGAAGCGTCTGGCAGCCGGATCCGACGCAAGACACAGTGCGCAGCCAAGCAGCGACGTGACTGAGTAACAGCTACTTCCCCTCAGACGGTGAGCCCGATCCGGAAGCACCGCCGCCGAGTTCTACCACCCGTTCGGCATAGGCCAGGTGCTCGAAGACGTAAGGGGCCTTGACGAGTTGCTGGGTCAGTTCTGTCGACCGCCACGTAATTCCCCAGTCTTGAGGGTGGTTTGTGAAGCGGGTCCTCTACACCCCCGCCATCCAACGCCTCGCCCTCCAAGAAGACCCAAACCCCCCAAGAAGTAGCCGCCGAAATCGAAAAATGCGTTTCCACGGTCGCAGGTTCAAACATGACCCATCTGGTCGGGCTGACAGGATTTGAATAATACTATTTTGACTAGGTATTTTAGTCTTTTCATCTGTAATAAGGGCCTCTTGTTGGCCTCTCATTAGTGGCCTGTCGGCTTTTGTCCCTCTGGCTAAGGCAGCGGCGGTAGCTTGGGCATCGTTGTTAGTCGGGGCATCGGCGTGTCCTGGTGTGGCTGAGGTGTCGTTGCCTGTGGTTGCGGTCGTGGTTGCTGTGGTTCTGGTGTCGGGCTCGCGGTGACAGCGGGTGGCACGAACCGGACGGGTTCTCGGTGTGGCTCGGGCGTGATTACTGGCTCGGGCAACCATTCGGCCTCGGCGTCCCTGGCTTCTCTGGCGTTGCGTCTGGTTAGCGGAATGCTGATGAGTTTGCCGAGCCAGTATCCGAGCAATGTCGGCAATGCGATCATTAGGAACAGGGGGATGACGACGAACGGGACGACTAGCAGTCCGACGCCGAATGAGGCGAATACCAGGGCGACACAGGCGAGGATTGTCAGACCCGCGAGCGGCATTAGTGCGTCGTGCCAGTCCCACGGTTTCCTGATGGCGGCTGACCATACTTTGACGAGTATGGAGACGGCCACGATCATAGCGAATGTGGCGAAACCCCAGCCGCTGATGAACTTCTGGGTGGCATCGCTCAGTTGGCTCATCCCGGCCACCGCCTGGCCTGCCAGTGTGATGGCGACCGCGATGACGAAGTAGATGTTGGCGGCTACGAGCAGCCAGAACGCCGGGTTATGGATGTTGGTGTCCCAATGCTCGTCAATGTTGCCGCGAAAGCCTCCCTTGCGCCTGGTTTGTTGGGCATACTGTCTTGCGCTCTGGCCTGATGTTGCCCAGTCGTCGTAAGCGCTGTGTTGGTGTTTCATCTCAACCGACCTTCGCTAGCGGGCTGGTCGTGCCTTCGGGGTTTCGCCGCTGGTCGTCGCTGAACTGGCTGATTGCTTGGTCTAGTGTGGCCTGCGGGTTGTTCGGGTCAATGAAATAGAACGGGGCACGCACGAAGTCGTTGAGGGTTGCCTGCTCGGCGACCTGGTCAATGATTTGTTGCTGACATTCCGGTTTCCACGAAATGACGGCCACAAATGTGATTGGCGCATACGCGGCTATCACGAACGGCATAGCGTCATCGTCCCCGGTCGGGTCAAAGAACGGGTCATCTACGATGAACAGCGCATCGGTCGGT
>Ga0123357_10014305_pt1 | contig 10349 bp, 6 predicted proteins | sample TergutEmb28metaG_FD_89873 | JGI IMG/M metagenome (GOLD analysis project Ga0123357, IMG submission 89873) | Embiratermes neotenicus P4 segment gut microbial communities from Petit-Saut dam, French Guiana - Emb289 P4 | ecosystem: Host-associated > Arthropoda: Insects > Digestive system > Gut ... | reverse complement strand
GTGGGCGGGAATTGGCAGATAACCAGCAGCGATTATGTTAAAGTAATTGCCGGAAGCTGGAAACGTACTCCTGACGATAGAATAAAAGCAGTTAATCCTGAAGGGGAAATGATTAAAAGCGTCATTTTAAAAGAATACAACATGTACTATATATGTATAGGAAAATCCGACGACATGTTTGTTCTGTATTGCTCACCTGTTTATGATACTACATTTGCACGCTTAAATATAAACAATGCTAAAGAAATTCTAATTCGGTAAAGACCCTGGGAGCCATATTTCATATAAAAATATTTTTGTTGAAAAACTCCATGCGAGAATGTCCTTTGACAAAAATAATTGGATTATAGAAAATTTTGATAATAAATACGGGACATTTGTAAATAATGAGCCAGTCTCTAAAAAGGCTTTATCTAATGGAGACGTAGTTTTCATTATGGGTTTAAAAATAATCATAATGGGAGACAGTATATTCCTCAATAATCCATCTGATAGCGTACATTGTGACGGTCATGTTTTTTCACTAGGTGCAGCAGAAAATACTCCTGCAGACTTAAAACCGGAAAGCGATAATGGAGTAGAGCTGTACACAGAGAGAGAGTATTTTTCCAGAGCGCCTAGGCTAACTAATGCAATTGAATGTGAACAGGTTAAGATAGATGCACCTCCGGCAAAACAGAATATGGATGAGATGCCTCTTCTTTATGTTGTCGGCTCAATGCTCGCAATGGGAATGATGTCAATGGTTTCTGTATATACAGCACTTGATGGAGTGGCAAAAGGGACAGAAACAATGTCTCAGGCTATGCCTGCATTTGTAATTGGATTTGCCATGATGGCCAGCATGATACTTTTCCCAATATTAAACAGGAGATATGAAAAAAAGAAGAAAAAGAAATATGAAAAGGAGCGCCAGGAGAAATATCAGGACTATATTGCCTATAAAGCAAGCCATATAGATGAAATTATGCTTAAGCAGAGGAAAATACTTTTTGAAAATTATCTATCTGTTGGAGAATGTAGAAATATAATTTTGAGAAAAGACAGACGTCTATGGGAGAGAAAAATAGACGAGTACGACTTTTCAATGATTAGACTGGGGATTGGCGATATACCTTTAAGCATTGATATTCAGTATCCAGAAGAGCATTTCCTAATGGATGAAGATAACCTGCTTGAAATTTTAAATAATTTCGGGAATAAGTCGAAAATTCTGCAGAATGTTCCTATTACTATGTCACTAGTGGAGAAACGCATTTCTGCACTTATGGTTTCAAAAGATGAAACTAGAGCAGCAAGTTATGTGCAGTATTTAATTATGCAGCTCATTACATTTCAGAGTTATGAAGACTTAAAGCTCATATTTTTAATGAACCATGACATAAAGCAATGGGAATATGTAAAAATGCTGCCTCATGTATGGAACAATGCAAAAAACATACGTTTTTTTGCTGATAATTACAATGACATGAAAGAAATATCAATGTACCTGGAAGAAGAATTAAAAAACAGAATGCCGGCGGAGGGTAATAGAGATAACCTGGATTATAAATCTTATATGCCGTATTACCTCATTATTACAGATGATTACAAAGCAGTAGAAAATTTAAAAATTATTTCGGATGTATTGAAACTAAAGACTAACGTAGGCTTCAGCATTTTATTTATTAGTAATAATTTAATGCAGCTGCCGAACGAATGTAAAACCTTTATAAGTCTTGAAGGCGTGAGCGGAACTATATCTGAAAGTGAAAAAACCTCTAAAAATGAGCAGCAGTTTAATATAGAAGAACACCAGGCGCTTTCTTTTAAAGAAGAATGTAAAGTGCTTTCAAATATTCCAATTAAATATACCGAAAACAATTTAGCTCTTCCTAGTCATTATTCTTTTATGGAAATGTATAATGTGGGGCGTATAGAGCAATTAAACTCACTCGAAAGATGGACATCAAGCAATACTACAGTAACGCTGCAGGCGCCGCTTGGCATTGATAATGCCGGAATGCCTGTAGTATTGGATATTCACGAAAAGGCTCATGGACCACATGGCTTGATTGCAGGCTCAACAGGCTCCGGCAAAAGTGAATTTATTATTACATATGTTTTATCATTAGCAGTCAATTACCATCCGGATGATGTAGCATTTATTTTAATAGATTATAAAGGCGGAGGCTTAGCGGGGGCATTTAAAAAAGGCGATGTGAAGCTGCCGCATTTAGTTGGAACTATTACCAATATTGACACAAATGAGCTGCAGCGCTCTCTAACATCTATTCAAAGTGAGCTGAGAAGAAGGCAGGTCATGTTTAACGAAGCCAGAGATAAAATAGATGAAGGAACCATAGATATTTATAAATACCAGAAGTTATATCATGATGGAGTTGTAGATAAGCCTATTCCGCATTTGCTTATTATTTGTGATGAGTTTGCAGAACTTAAAACGCAGCAGTCTGATTTTATGGAAGAGCTGATTAGAGTTGCAAGAATAGGCAGAAGTTTGGGTGTGCATCTTATTCTGGCTACCCAAAAACCGGCAGGAATTGTAGATGACCAAATCCGCAGCAACAGCAGATTTGGTATTTGTCTAAAAGTAAATGATAGAAGCGATAGTATGGACGTAATTAAAAGGCCTGATGCTGCGGACTTAAAGCTGGCAGGACAATTTTATCTTGAAGTTGGAAATGATGAATATTTTGCATTAGGTCAGTCTGCCTGGGCAGGAGCACAATATTTCCCTGCAGATGTTGTTAAAAAGAAAGTAGATACTTCTATCTGCTTCATTTCTAATACTGGTGATGTAATAAAACAGATAGATAATGACAAGAAGGAAGCAGTGGCTAGCAGCGGAGAGCAGCTGACAAATACAGTTAAATATTTATATGATATAGCCAAACAGGAGAAGATTAAAGCAAATCAATTGTGGCTGGACAGCATTCCAGAGACAATTTATATTGAAGATTTAAGGAAAAAATATCATGTTAGCAAACAAGAAAATGATATAAATCCTGTAATTGGAGAATATGACGACCCATTCAATCAGTGTCAGGACGTGCTTGCTTTGCCGCTTTCTAAAGAGGGGAATGCTATTATTTTTGGAAATGCAGACAGTGGAAAAGAGACTCTCTTAAGTACCATTATTTATGACGCTATAACAACATACAGCTCCGAAGAAGTACAGTTCTATTTAATGGATTTCGGCAGTGAAGCACTCAAAATATTTATGGGAAGCCCGCATGTCGGCGATATTGTTTATATAAACGATACTGAGAAAATAGCTAGATTATTTGATATGATTGAAAAAGAAATGAGAAACAGAAGAGAAATTTTATCTGATTATAACGGGGATTATGATTTATACTTAAAAACAAGCGGGAAATCAATGCCTCTTATTACAGTTGTACTGAATAATTATGAAGCGTTCACTGAAAACTATGAAATGCAGTATGAAGACAGATTTTTAACTATAACAAGAGAGGCTAAAAAATACGGGATTGTATTTATTCTTACTGCAAGCAGTCCTAACACAGTTAGATACCGCTTATCTCAGAACTTCAAGCAGAAAATAGTGCTGCTGCTTAATAATGATGATGATTACATGTCTTTAGATAATATTGGGAAAAAGAGACCTTCTAAAATTTTCGGCAGAGGGCTCGTAACTTTAGGAGAAACATATGAATTCCAGACTGCTAAAATCTGTGAGCCTGAAAAATGGAATGAGCAAATAAAAGGAGTAATTCAGGAGTTAAAGGAGACAAACAAAGCAGCATCGAGAGCCATACCTAGCATGCCGGATAAAGTGACATTTGAATATGTAAAATCAGAATTAAAAGATTTAACTGCAGTTCCAATTGGTATTGCTAAGAAAAGTCTCGATGTCTTTACATATAACTTTAGAAAGAATTTTGTAAGTATTATTGCTTCTAAGAATTTAGAAGGTGCTGTGCAATTTGTGCCTAATTTATTAGAGGTATTAAAACAGATAAAGAAGCTGAATATACCTGTCTTTGATGCAGAAGGAGTTTTAAATGGAGGAAAAGCAGACCTAAGAGATACGTACAATAAATTTGCCACTCAAATAAATAATGCAAGTGATAAGCATTCAGTATGTGTGATTATAGGAATGGATAAATTCTTAAGTGCATTGGCAGAACTGGGAGCAGATTTTACCGGAATACTGCAGAAAGCAGAAGAACTTGGGAATTACAATTTTATTATAGTAGACAGCGGCAATAAACTTAAAAATCATGAATATGATGACTGGTATAAAGAATTTGTTACAGATGATACTGGAATATGGGTAGGAAACGGCATTGCAGACCAATACTTACTTAAATTAAACAAAATGGATTCGGAATTATCAACAAATGTAGGAAACAGCTATGGATATGCAGTTAGTGAGGGAGAACCGACTTTAGTTAAATTGATAGACACAAGCGGAAGGAAAGATTAAAAATGGATAAAATATTAGTTAAATTATATGTGCCGGTAATTGAGCAGCAGTATGAGATATGGATACCTGCAAACAAGAGAATTTACAACGTAATTGGGTTGCTTACAAAAGCAGTAAGTGAACTGTCCGGAGGCTATTATAAACCAAACAAAACGCCCGGCTTGTATGACAAAGCAGCGGGGAAACAATATGATATTAACTTAAGCGTAAAAGAAACAGCTATTAGAAATGGAGCAGAATTGGTGCTGATATAAATTATGGTTTTTTGTAATATTAATTTCACAAAAATGTAATATTACTGTAACAAAACCCGTAACCCTTACTGGTGTATATATATATATATATATTATGAGGTAAAAAATTTAATTTAGCAAAAACTTATATTGACATAATTCCTTAAGTATAGTATTTTGTATTTATGAAAAAATAAACATAACGTTTATATTTTAAAATTGAAAGGAGTGAAAAAATATGGCTAAAATACAGTCTGTTGATTACATGGCTATGCCGCAGCAAGCTAGAGAAATGAGAATTCATGGAAAAGACATTAATACCCAAATTACAGCAGCTTATCAAGTTATTCGTGACATGCATAAGGCCTGGTATGGGAAAAGATACAATGCATTAGTTGGAGAATTTAATAAAATAATTCCAAATTTAAATGCATTATTGCAATTGGTTGTTGGTGATATTCCATTTGCTCTTCTTACAGTTGCGAACAATTATGCAATGGCGGATAGAGGAGGTAAAATAGTAGGAGCTAGTCAAGAAGCACCAACGAAAATTACAGAAATAAGTGCATCTAATGAAGAAGGAATGAGGTTTATGGAAGAGGATGTTACCAACGCAAAAGCTGCAGTTACAAAGTATTTACAAAATGCAGTAGATTTAATGAATAATATCGATACAGATTATAAAAAAATAACCTGGCAAAGTGAGGCAGCTGATGCTTTTAGAAACCAATTTACAACTTTAAAGAATAATATTGTTAAATCATTTATGGAGATTAGGACTTCATTTTCAAATCTTATGGAACAAACACAAGCTGATATTCACACTACTGAAAATGCAAATACCGTTTCTCAAGTTAATACAAGTTCAAGTACCGTCAATAAGATGTAATAAAAACAAAAGCACATATTTTATGTGCTTTCTTTGGTAACCTCGCTAGTGCTTAGTTATCAAAGAAAACATATAAGGAGGAGGAGAAAGAATATGGCTACAGCTGAAGAATTGCAGAACCAAGTTAATAATTTAACTAGGCAAAATCGCTCTTTATCAGAGAGCATTACTAAATTAAATGGTAGAATAGATATATGCAACAAGATGAATGTTCACGCAGCTAACGCCATGGTATATCTCACGTCTGCTAGGGGTTACATGAATAATGCTTATACAGATATTACAAACGCTTACAATGAAGATGGTAAACCCAAAGATGGTGGCAGCATAAATAGCATAACGAGCAATATCCAAATGATAATAAATATGTTAGTCAAGGTTACAACTAAAATTTCCAATAATATAACTGATATTAAAAGCCAGATAACTGGTATAAAAAGTCAGATAACCGGTATACAAAACCAGATAAAGGATATAAATACTCAATTAAAGCAATTGAACAAATCATAAAATTGTTATGGCAATTAAATATTTAAATAAAGTGAGATGATAAAATATGGGGAATGTAAAATATGATCAGATTGCAATAATGAATGTAAAGAATGGTTCCATTAAGAATTGTAATGACAAAATGAGTAAAGCTAAAGATGAGTTAAAGAAAGTTGAGAATCTTGATTATACTAAAGTGGTGAATTTAACAAATATTCAGTCAGATATTGATAAAGTGATATTTGCTATTGGTAAACTCAGCAATTGGATAGATGATATTAATGCAGCATTTATGCAAGCGGAGAAAAGTACCCACCCGATTATAAGCTGGTTAGCTCATGAGGGCGGAACCCGGGAATGTGGGATTAAATCAGATACCAGATGGACTGAAGACTGACCCTCCGCCTTACTTTTTACCCTTACCTTACATTATGCCTACGTTTACAGATGACACTCCAACTCCGCAAACTGGACCAACAGCTGGAGATATTCTAGATCCTGCTAAAATCGCTGCTGATAAAGCTGCTGCTGCTGTTGCCGCCGCTGCTGCTGCTGCCAAGAAGGCAAAAGCAACTTTAAATTCAGCAGTTAAAAATGTTATAGCAGGTAATTATGGGAATGGCTCCCAACGTATAGATAAATTAAAAGCAGAAGGATATACAGATGAACAGATACAGGCAATACAAAAACAAGTAAATCTTAATTTAAATAAGGGTTCAACACAATGGAATGATATAAAAGTAGTAAAGGACTCAAGCGCAAGTACTTTTGTTGCAGCAGAAGTTGCGAAAAAAAGTACAACGGCTACGACTCCAACTTCATCTCAAACTAAGGGCGGCTCTGCAACCAAAGTTACGCTTCCGTCTGGCAGGAAGGGTGGTGTATCTGAGACTGCAGCTGCACCTCAGACAATTGCAACTAATACTCAGAATAATGCTAATTTGGATGTTAACAAGGCAAAGGCTGATTTAGATGCTGCTAAGAAGGCTTATGATAAGGCTTATCAGGCAGTTAGCGATAGTGCTAATACAAGGGATCGTGCGGGCTATGCAGCTGCGAGCAAGCAACTCGCAACCGCTGATAAGGCTGTTAAAACGGCTCAGACTAATTATGATAATGCGAAGGCTGCTGCTAGCAAAATTCCACCTACACAATCCATTCCTGACGAAGGTCCATATACACCTACGGGAGAGTAATAGAGATAAACAAGGGAGTGTTAAATTCAGCTATGCAATATCAGAAATGATGAAAGCACAAAGGCAAATAAATCTCAACTTGGCACATGGCAATATAAACTGGGATAATATAAAGATATATAAATAAAACCATAACATACAAGGATGCACAATTGAAGTGCATCCTTTTTGTCTATATTAAATATGCTGTATCAGTTTTAATTTATTTTCTTTTTCTAACTGTTTTAAACTTTTGCTGCATTTTTAGACATTCGTATCGTTTTGTCGGTGTCGACAAAATGATTGTCAATATTGAAGCCACCCTTTTGCAAGCAATTTTTGCTTTATTTCTACAAAGCATAAATCGAAAAAACCCGCTCGAAGAGCAGGTTTTCAGACGAAATTTGGAGGCGACGGGCGGAATCGAACCGCCGAATCGGAGTTTTGCAGACTCGTGCCTTACCGCTTGGCTACGTCGCCGGATATATAAATTAATATATGCGTATTTTTTTATTTGATGAATAATTAAAAATGAATGATTAATAATGAATAATACAAAAGTGCCCCAGAGGCTCTACCCTATTAAAAATTATTCATCATTCATTATTCATCATTCATTATTCACTGCCCAAAGGGCACTTTTGGAGCGGGAAACGGGACTCAAACCCGCGACTTCGACCTTGGCAAGGTCGCACTCTATCAACTGAGCTATTCCCGCACTTAGTGAACAATTAATATAATACCAAAATTGCACTCAAAAGTCAATTGAAAAATGTAAAATCCAAATCTTACAATAAAAACCAAATCTTTTTTTACATAATATGTTGAAAATAATGCAGGGATATATTATAATAGTAATGTGTGCGAGCATTTTTATGAGATTATCCTTCAAATATAATATAGTATACAAAAAACCCCGTCCCTAATGTATACATACGGAAATAAAGGGTTAGAAGAGATATTACAAATATTAAAAATATATAACGAAAATGTCATAAAAATGTAATAAGTACATAAATTTTTAGGTGCGGACATGGATAATGAACGTCCGTAGCAATAAAAGAGAAGATATTAAGGAGCAGGCAGTACGTAAGAAAATAAGCATATTGATTTTATTTTCAAGATGTATATAATAGAAATAAATTAATGGAAACAAATAATTCTCGAAAAGGAAGGTAAGTTATGAAAAGATTAAAATTAGGATTAGTATTCATTATTGTAATGATAGGAGCAGTATTTGTATTTGGGGCAAACAAGGCATATGCAGCAGGAAGTCTTGCAACAGACTCAAATGGACTAGCAACTGTAGGAGACCAGCCTCAAAGACCATATAGCGACGATGGGTTCGGCAATACAAATACAGACCCATATACTACATACATTTTAAATAAGGATAATGGAGGCCCTACAATGGTAAAGCTGTTCGCAGCAGGAAATGGCACAGCATCAGGAGTTACTCCAACTATTTCTGATTATCAAAATGCAATATACTGCTTGAGAGGAAGCTTGGGATTTGGAGCATCAGGTAATAATACAAATACTACATTAAAATATCAGTATGTAGGAGATATGTTTGCGAATAAAAGTGCTGCAGCAGCAGGACAGACAATGTCAGTATATGACAGATATAATGCAATAAGCGGGATAAGTGATGCGAATTATAATGCAATATTATGGATTATGAACCAGATGTATGTGCCGCAAAATGTTTTAGGAGCAATAGCATCAGACGGCAGCAATAATGCACAGGATTTAAGAAATCAGTTGCTATCAGCTGCAGGAATAAGTACAAGCAGTGATTTGACAATTGATGATATAGAAATAGCACAGCAGGCAGCAATATGGTATTTTTCTAATTATGATACACACGGAGCAGCAGATTCAGTATCTTTAGCTGATACAACAGCATTATCAAATGCTTTAACAATAAATAATGGAGTAAAGCTGACAGACAGCAATGCAACAAAACCAAGAGCTGCAGATATTGATGCACTATATACATATCTTGTAACAGAAGCAAAAGCAAATTCATCAGCAGTACCGGCAATAACGGCTCCGACAGTAGCTTTAGATAAAACTACTGTACCAACAATAACTGCAACTAAAATATCATCATTAGACTATTATATAGTTGGACCATTTAAAATAACAGAAACAAATCCGGACAATGTAAATATTACAATAGATTCAACTATGACATATAATGGAAGCTTATCAATACCAGGAATAGATAATTCAACAGGAAATGTTTTTATATGTGATGCAGATGGAAACACTACACGTGATAAAGAGATACAGGATATGCTAAATGCGGGAGAATTTTACATAGCAGTAAATGGATTAAATTATCCAAATATAACTTCATTTAATTTACAGGTTCGCTATAAATATTGGGATGTAACTAAGGCAGATTTTTATGTATCAGATGAGGATATGAAAAATGCACCGCCATATACAGACCAGCCGTTATTAGTAGTAAACAAAGAAGAAAAAAGCGCAACTGATAGTATAGGAACAGCAGGACCTAAGAGATATGACTTAGCATTAAGAAAGTTTATAACAGCTGTAAATGGAACTGAACTGGCAGGAGATAGTTCAAGAGTACCTCAAATAGATTTATCTAAATTAAATACAACAGTAGGTATGAATGAAATAACAACAGCGACGTATACACATTCAAAAACGCCAATATCAGTAAAAACAGGAGACAAAGTAACATATACAATAAGAATATATAATGAAGGAGATTTTGACGGGAAAGCAACATCTGTTGCAGATTATTTACCTGCAGGATTAGAGTTGGTTCCTTCAACGCCAGGTGACGGCTCAATAAATGATACATATGGCTGGGTAAAAGACACTTCATATACAGACCCAGGTGGAAACTATACAAAAATAACAACAGATTATTTGCAGAATACAGCAATAAAAGCATATGATGCAGCGAAAACATCAGCAGGCTCAGATACAAACTGGCAGCAGGACAAGGCAGGAGATGGAAACACGGGGCTATATTATGCAGATGTTCAGGTAGAATGTTATGTAACAGCTACTAATACATCAGCTTCAGATAAAAATTTAATTAATATAGCAGAAATTGCTGCAGATGACAG
>Ga0123357_10014304_pt1 | contig 10349 bp, 6 predicted proteins | sample TergutEmb28metaG_FD_89873 | JGI IMG/M metagenome (GOLD analysis project Ga0123357, IMG submission 89873) | Embiratermes neotenicus P4 segment gut microbial communities from Petit-Saut dam, French Guiana - Emb289 P4 | ecosystem: Host-associated > Arthropoda: Insects > Digestive system > Gut ... | reverse complement strand
GTATTGTAAAAAAAAGAAAAAAAAAAAATATTGTTATAGTGTTATTTTTTATTCTGAAATATTTTGTGTTTTTTTTATCACATTAAAAAGTAAGGCCAAAATAAAGGGGGGGGGGGGGAAGCTACAAGCACAATGTGCTTTCTGAATGTAAGCAGGAAACATTATGATGCCAGATTTAAACTAATGGTGATTAACTACATCAAGAAAATGAAAAATTGCACTGTAGCAAGAAAGTTAAGTGTTGTGGAAACAAACAAGCAGTCATATGAAGGTGGAGACAGCAAAAGCAGAAGCTGTATACAATTCTGCTAATAAAAAAAAATACACCAACACATACCACGTGGACTAACTCCTCTTGGTTCATACTTGAAATCATCAGATGTTTTGGTGGTGGTGGTGGTGGTGGTGGTGGTGGTGGTGGCAGCGGTGGCGGTGGTGGTGGTAGTAGTATAGATCTTTATAGATCCATTGTATCTCCTTCCTATTTTAACATGGGGTTAAGGCATTATGTGTTAGGCCATTCACCCACATGTTTTCTAGATCCTTGGGTATCATGAACATATAACCCAAGGTTCTGTATCTTTTGCATGCCAATGCTGGACAATGACATAGAATATGTACACTGTCTTCTTTTTCATCCCCGCAAAGTCAGCAGTCCTGCTTCTGTGTGAGTCGAATTAAACATATGGTCTCTAAGGGTTGCATGCCTTTTGACTGCCTCACAGCTGCTTTAATCTTCTGTCGATTCATTTCTGGAAGCTCGTTTGTTCTGCTTGGCGGAGGTTTGACTGGTGACAATCTTCACAAGTTTTCCACCTGTTCAGGTGGTTCTGTCTCAAATGACTCCCATAGACTTATTTACCCACAACAAAGGTGATGCCAACAGTTTGGTCAGAAGGGAGACTAGACTATTAGTCTCTTCCTTGGCCAATTTATCAGCTTCTTCATTTCCCGGTATTCCATGATGCCCAGGTATCCTTACTAAAGTGACTTTATTAGATCCAATTACTTTCTCTAACACTTTCATACTCTTCCATTCCAGAGACAATTTGCTGGTGGTTTTTGTTAGTACTGCTATTGCTGCCCTGCTATCAGAGCAGATTTCTTTGTTTCATTCTGTGCACCTCGGGATTGCCTTCACTTCAGCTTGAAAGAGTCTAGAGAGGCTGCCCATAGGAATACTTGCCCTGTGGTTGTCCTTTTTCCAAACACCTGCACCAAAGCAGTTGCTGATTCCTGACCCATCTGTGTACCAAATTTCATTGTTAGGGTCAGTAATTTTACTGGCTTACACCAGTCTTCTCTAATCAGTATCAGTACTTTATATTGTTTTACCAATGGATATTTTTTCAGGATTCTATCCTATTTAATATAAAAGGACATTTCTGGAGGAACTCAAGTGTCATATGTCTTAACCCAGTATTCCTCCATTCTCCTTGACAGTTCGGTCTGTATGCGGTGAATCTAGCTGCTCTGATGAGAGCAAAGTTCAAGGGAGTTAAACAGAGGCTACTTCCAGCACCTCTAGAGTACATTGTCTTCTTACATCAGTTTTGAAGTCAACAAAATTTATAATTCTAATATTTTAATATTTTCACATTTTATTAGTGTAATACCAAGATTGTTGTGTTGGTACTTTTAAACCTTTGTACTTTGGATTCCCTGAAGATGTCACCCTGGCACTGAAGCATGCGGGAATTATATATGTTATGTGTGATTTTAGTTGTTTTATGTGCATTTGTTGGTTACTGTAATTGGTTACAATTAACTGCTCAACACAAAATAATCAAATTAGGTAGAAGCTGTATCTCTAAAGGCAATTCTTGCTTACCTTTAGGATAACTAGAATATATAAAATTTAAAAAACATGATCCTTATGAATTATACCCTTTATTTAAAAAATGAGATTGAATTTCTTTTTACAGAAGTTAATGTTGCAATTTACATCCCAAGTATTTTGCATATTTTTGTATTTACCTGAAGATGGCCAAATTGGCCAAAACATGTAATGGATAATAAGTAGTGATTTTGTATTACCACAATGGCTGTACAGAATTAGGGCTGAACTTACTTTTTCTGCATTTCCCTTCTTTTTTTCTTGTGTCATATCGGAGGCTGTCCATTGGCGAGGCTTCCAACGCTCCTGGTTGGGTACATGCATGCAAAAGTCTTTAGACTTCGTACATTTACAGCTAATGAGTATGGAAATTTGTGATGACATGCTGCACAGTAAGATATATATATATATATGATCCAATTTAGTGTCTGGTTTTTCCCTAACTTTACATTAGCCATGTCTGATAACAACATGTTGATGAATATAGATATGTTATTACATAATGTGGGATATTTGGATGTAGCTGCCTTATGGTTGGATTTATTTATCTCATCTGATGGTCAAAGCCCACATTGTGATCATAAGAAAAGAAAGCATGTTGACCTCAGATGCTTATACTTGAATGAGACATGGCCAATATAAACACTGTTAACAGTTTCTTTGTGGATGGGGATGGATGGATGGATGGGTGGATGGATAATCAAAAAATAATGTATTTGAATTGTAATATTTGTAAATAGCCATATCTCTGAACACATGAAGACATACTACTTTCTGTTACAGGTCTTTGCCCTCTCCAGTGCTGGGACTTGAAGTTCTGAACCAAAATAGGGTGTACTGGTAAGTCTTCAGATTTCGGTACTGTAGGCTCTATTTCAAATATTTCTGAAAGATAAGGAAGTATCTGTCAATTACTGAACCACTAGCTGATTAAGCATAATAAGTAAGTTTTATTTTGGGGGATAATAGCAGTTATTGCTTGTGTTTAAGGAGAATCACTTGGCTAATGGTGGTCAAATAAAAGATACGTAATGTCTGTGGAAATCGGTCTTGTTATATGCAGTCACATCAAAATGCTTGTTTATAAACATTTGTGAAGCATATTTGATATAAGAAATGTTGAGTTGATGTCATGATTCCCATAGCCTAGTTGGTATAGTGACTAGGCTAGAGGCTGAATGACCTAAAGTTTTCATGCTGGCAGGGTAAAGATAAAGGTCACCCTAGAATGGGACATGAAGGCCCAGAGCATTAGTAGAGGTATATCTCTACTCTTTCTTTAACCTCAGTGCTAGATAGCGTGGGTGGTCAACACCACTCCCTGGCCACTTTAACCCTGGAAATGACCCAGTACCAGTTGTATTGGAGGCTGGATGGGCCCCAGTGCCAATTTGGAGGGGTGCGGAAAATCTTGCCCCACCAGGATTTGATCCCTGGACCGTCCAGCCTGTAGTGTGTTGCTGTACCATCTGTGCTATCCTGGCCCACATGCTGACAGGGACAGTTTCTTCTGCTGCTGCTCCTTCTTCTCCTCCTCCTTCTCCTCCCCCTCCTATCATCCTCCATCTCCTTCTCCCCTTCCTCCTCTCCTTCTACTCCTCATTCTCCTCCTCCCCTCCTCCTCCTCACCCTCCTCCTCCTCTAAAATAGCCAGACTTGTTCTGGAGCCTACACAGCCTCCTACTTAGTACCAGGGTTCTTTTGTACAGGTAAAATAGCCAGGGAGTGAAGTTCACCACTCTTATCCTTGTAGTGCTAAGGTACAGGATGGATAGAGCTGCACCTCTGCTGCTCCCACTCTGTGTTGCATGAACAGGAATAGATTTACCCGTATATTTATTTCCTTTCAAGTGCTTTCAGTCTGGTGAAGGTAACAAGAAGTATAAGTTAATATTTACTGAGTGTAGTGATATATTTCTGTGTAAAACTTCCAGGAGTGCAGATTCTGAGAATGTTAAATATGCCAGCTATAATCATCAAAGTGTTCCACTTGTACATGTTCAGTGTATGGGAAACGCTGTATACAACATGTGTTAGTATGTTTCAGATCTGTTTCCCTACAATATTTCACATGCTGTTTGCAGATTTCAGGTATAGGTGTTCTTGCTGTATATTATAAAATGACACTGCCATAACAAAGTTTCACATATTACATTTCGTGGTAAGAAACTGAGAAGTACAAAAGTGGAAGGGCATTTAATGGCAAGATAGTCATGCAGTTTTGTAAACATGTATGTTTGTTTCAAAAGTTGTAATGGGAGGTTGACACAAATGGATGAACTCATGGACATGTTGATACCATAAGCCTAGCTTACCATATAAAATAAGGCTATCGTGATAATAACATCATCGAAAACAGGACTTTACAAGTTGGAAGGAGTGGCTGTGTACTGTGAAAAGATATAATCATATACTTTTTCATGCAAGCATACATTAACTACTGTCTTATCCACTCACTTCATGCCCATAGAGCCAAAAGGTTCAGTGCTGTTATAGTGGAAGATGTCTGAAACTGTCTTGAGATTGTGAGCCTTTAGATTGTAAATAATCACGGCTGAACTTAAGATATAAAAACAGCCACTGAAAATAATTAATGAGCACATCTTTCCTTTTACATTTGTGTTTACACCAGAGTGTATGCTCAGTTCATAAGCCATAAATGTTTATATATCTACTTTGCAGTGTCAGATTTCGAGATCCTCAGTATGCAGATTCATATATATTTCCTGCACGTCGCCTGAAAGGAGCCAGGTATTGAAATTTACAATAAATAAAATTTCTTCAAGTGTTACTAAGTTTTCAGTATCTTATACTATGAAGTATTTTTGTATATTTTTATCTACCCATCTGCACCATATTCCTGTATGAAATGCCAAAAGACTGACAACTTCCAGTGTGTAAGATTAACTGTCAGAATACCTTATAAAACCACTGGATTTGTTACTGCCATTGGAAGTTATTTTAAACTGTGAGTCCTCTTCCCATATAGGTGTGTTGCATACCTACATGCCTAATTCATGCTTAGTAATTTTTCCATTTTTTACCGAATTTATAGAGATCCACCAAGAGTGCTGAAGCCCCAAGACTTAAGTCCAGCTCAGAACAGGGGATGGAGACCTCAGATTGGAATGGCACCATCAACTCAAAGGGCCACACTGGGTGAAGCAGGGCATAGGATGCTTGGGTAAGTAAGGACTGTAGAAATTTATCTGCATCCTGAATCATTTTCATTAGTTTTGATGCTACACTTGTGCATTTTGTGTCTGATAATCAGTTATTATATTTACTAAGCATTTGTAACTTTAGAAGTAAATAAATGATAGTAGAATTAGAATGCTGGGACTTTATTAGGCCCTTGTATGGCCCATTGTATTCTGCCATTTTACACATAACTGTACTTCTAAACAACGTTCCACTTTTACTTATCACTTAAGAATATTAGTATTGCTGTGCCAATTATAACTATATGAGTTTTCTGACCTCTTGATGGTTTGCAGAAAAGGGCATGTGCATAGAGCCATGGAGGCTGATGTGTCTGACCACTCATGACATATGCATGTTCATGCACACACACGCGCACACACAGACACACAAACCCTTTTCTATGGTCCACACCCCCTTGACCTTTTGGTCTGTCATTGAACTAGTTGCACGTTGTATTGTACAATTAATAGATGTTCATCATAAACTGTATGTTGTTTTTTGGTATATATTGTTTTATTCTGCTTATTGCTCCGTTTGGCTTTTTGAAGTGTTGTTTACCGAAATTTTGTTTGCCTGAAGAAATAAAATGAACTGCTGAGTGGAATGTGGACTTTAACATGAAGTTAGCATACAAATCATGCCAGTTAAGAAATACTGGAAGGAGGTATACTTTGCAGTAACTTTCTGTTGATTCCTAGTGATGAAAATTTGAGGAAAATGAAAATTAAAGAGCAAGTAACATATTTTCTGGAGGTTTATCAGAGTAAATAAGATTTGTCTTAGTCCCTTTTTTGCACCATCATTTTAAGTTTTGTCCTGTTATTAATGTATAAACACACTGCAGTGCATTTTAAGAAGGTAAATAAATTGTCATGTTCCTAAAAACAGCATGGTATTGCAACCTCTAACACTGGGTAATCCAGAGATCAATCATTCATTAAATGATAGAATATTGTGAGTCTGTGATCAAATGATGGCATCATGGACCTTGTGCAATCTTTAGACTTAGTGATGTGTTGTATCACATACCTTCCCCCACTGACTCCTGTATTGACACTTTCAAGAACTAAAATTTAAGGTGAGTTTTCAGTATTCACTGTGCTATGAAAATTTGGTGTTGCTATTTCACTGAAGTGTCAGCAAAATTTCTTTGATTATAAGCCTCATCTGGTATGTCAGAAATTGATTTTAGACCTGTGGTCAGTGATAGGGTATATTGATAAAACCAGGGGCACACAAATTTTCCACCTCCAAATTCTAGGCTTCAGACGGGTGAAAGAAGCACTATAAGGACTGAGAACTCACAGTTTTGGAGTGATCTATGAAGCTCACTGTTATCTGATCTCAGTGCATGGGAACTGGTGTGCATTTTTGTATGCAACAAGTGCAGTAATTATGCTGAAAATATTAGGCACCGCTGTACAAAATTTACTCACCTGGATGACCAGGTGCTTGAGCTTGGTACTTCCCTGGGTAGGACTGCCTAGAATCATTAGCCACAAACAGATAATATACTGAGCTGAGTTGAAAATTCCATTTTAATTATTAAATCTCGGTTTATAACACTTTACGTCCATCATTGTCAGGCACCACACAAATGTGAGAGCTGGATTAGGCATATACAGCAGTATTCCTCCTCCTCCATCATTTAACCAACTGGAGACCTTGACACGAATTGCTGGTTTCCTGCAACAGAATCCGTATCACTCACAGCAGCAGCAGCAACAGCAGCACCAGCAGCACCATCAGCAGCAGCAGTATTCAAGCAGGGGAACTGGTAAGTACAGCATATATTGTAGTGGTGTATTTTCACTTTGCATCCATAAAGGGGGTTGTGGATAGCAAGCCTGGAAGTTTGCCACATATCCTATGTTTACCTATGTTATTTCATAATTCATGCATGTGTAATACCCCTTCTTTTCAGAATCTTGTAAAAGTTGTGTGTTAGTGTTTTACAGAGGGATTTGTAAAAAAAAATTGTTGAATATTTCAAGAATTTCTTTCAGCAATTTGGTAGATTCTTTGTGAGAGTTAATTGGTAAAGCTGGGTCACAGGACATTGTACTGGGTTCATCCAACGAATTCTACTAAACTTGCTCTCAACTTGTAGGTCACACTGCGACAGTTGTGGAATTAAGTCTGGCCAGACAGTTACGATTAGAACAGCCCCAAGAGTAGGGATCCCACTTTTTAAAAACCAGAAACTGGGACACTTAATAACATTTGTGGTGGGGAGAATGTAGAAGAAAAAGTGTGTAACCTGTTGTGCAAAGGTAAAAAGCACAGTAAGGTTTGGTGTTACTGCCAACAAGTTAACTCAGGAAACACAAATGTTACATATGGATACCACAAAATCAAATGAAAGGAGGAGGAGGAGGAGGATGATGATGATGATGATGATGATGGTGGTGGTGGTGGTGGACACAGTTCAGTTACTGGTTTTTTTTACATAGCTGTTCCTGACCTTTAGCAGTCTTTGTCCAGATGCTGCAATCACTAATCTACACTTCTTCCACTCTTCCTCCTGTTCCTTCCTGTTAGTGGCTGGCTTATGGCCCCAGTAGCTGTGTTTTTTCACTGGGAGGAAAGTCAATACATTTGTAGACATTTTCTGAAATATCCTAAAAGCCCTCTCAAATTCCTGGGACAGTTGGCATCCTGAACCAAAATTTGCTTCACACTGGGACAGAGATCTTTAAAACTTATAAAACTAGGACTTTCCTGAGCAAATCAGCTCAAATCAGTTTCTTTTATTTTATTAACTTCAATACTTTTATTAATTCTTTTCCTTAGCACATCACGTGTGAAGTGCATGAGTCCATGCTCGGAATTCAAAAGACACAAGTTTTTGGAACACAGGTTCTCTATTATTCTTGTTCATATAATCCTCCAGTCTTATATTCAGCATTAACTCAGATTGTTTGCAAATACAGATTAGTGAACTTGCACACGAGCTGAACCTTCCTGGTCAAACCAATTTGCTAAGTTCAACTTCTACTCCTGATGTTCATCAAAATTTGTTCAGTACTGTTTAGAGTGTTGTAAACTGGCCAGTCATTGTAGTTCAGCCAGAATAATTTTGGTCTGATCAACAGGTCTAGGATTTCATTCAGCATTCCTTAGTCGATAGGGTGGCAATTAATTTGTGACCTACAGGCAATTTTTGGTAATAATTATTCCAGTATGGAGGAAGTTTGTTGTTGAAATTGGACATGATGAATACATGTGTGTTGGAGTGTAATCTAGTGTAGGTTTAATGTGGTCAGTATTTAGGGTAGTAATGAGACAACATCCCATCTAGCCACACGTCCCCATCAGCTGTCCCAAACCCATCAGCAAAACATGGAGACAGGTTAGGAATAATGATACAAGAGTCTGCATGCATGTCTGCAATCCCATCCTGGTGTCTGATGGGGAAAAATTGCACTGGTGGCAGTCTACTGAAGCATGTTAGATTCTCCTAGGCTCAGGAGTACCTGTCATGCCAAAGTTGCAACTCCAAGTCAAGTTTAGAGCTATACATCTCACCGCAGGCTCGGTTAAGTGTTTAGTGTGGGAATTAAGGACCTTAAGTTTTGGGAAACACAACAGTGATGGTCAGGAAACTTTAAACTGGGCCAAGATACCACAATGCAACTGTTGATTTCTTCGGACAGGTAGGACTTAATCTGCACCAGACAGTATAGTTACTAATATTTTCCCTGTTCCACTCCGACATTTTGGTATTTGAATATACAGTTCTGTTGTTTCTCGACACGGCAACTGGCAGGGAAACAAAATACTGAGTCACACAGGGACACTAGTTGCTTCAGCTTGCCAACTTTCTGTCAAGTGACCACTAAAGTTTGCTACTGCAGCAAACTGACTTGCTCACTTGTCCACTTGAAGGCAATGGGAAACTTTTTCAATCACTGTAGGACACTTGGCAGCAAGTCCAGTGGCCTCCACTAAAATGCCATAATGTGACCCAGCCTTAACTAAAGGTGGTCTGCTTTTTAATTTGTTGTTTGTAGAACTTTATGGTGAATGAATGTCAGTCCTGACTTTCTACTTTGGCTGGGAAATGTTTCTGAATGTTTCAGAAATTGTAGAAAGGATAATTGATTGATAAATGTGTATTAAAGTAGGCAATATGATTCAAGAGTTTGCATACTTTAGTAAGTAATGGTTAAATATCAGAGCAGAATTATGAAGTGTGTTTATAAAACTATGACCCACTGTATGTTTTGACATCTAGAAGGCTATCATCTGGAAAGCAAGTTTTCAAGTTTTACAGTCAGGTGCTAAGAACCTTGTAAATGACTATCGCTATTGATGAATTACCTAAGTTCAGATGTGAAGTGAATTAATATCCCTTCCTTCATTACATCAATAGATTATTTCGAAGCTACAGTTGTGTTAAGATGCTGAGATTGTCTTTGCAGTCTTACATAAAGCTTATGTACTTTTGTCACTTGCATTAAGATCCAGAAGGGAGAGAGGAGCTGTTGCAGTACCCAAAGTGTTATGAAAGTTTTTTACCCCCCAAAACTAAATGTGTCCGACATTCTACACCATATCCAGCACTTCAGGAAACATATGAACAAATGCATTAGACAGCCTAACCAAATCTTTCTGTACAGGCAGCAGGAACACCTGTACTTGCTTGCTATTGCAAGGGGCACATCACTAATGACAGCACATGACTGGAGTCTGGAATGTACAGTCTATTAAGTTTGTTAACAAAAGGAACTAAATACTGAAAACAGTAAAAAAAATTATATTTTATATCAGTTCCAATGTTAGTGATAACATGTAGTACTGGAATGTATGGTAATGATTCTGTAATACATCAACTTCAGTAGCAGTTTAAAGGACATCATAGGCCTCATTCACACTGCAAGCCGAACCGAACCGATTCGGCTTGGAAAACAAACGTACGTTATGAAATGGAAGCGTTCACACTGCACGCTGAACCGAACCGAGCCTGATGGAGCGTGTTCACTGGCTGATGTTTGTTTTTACTCGCCAGCCAATGACCGATTCTGTAGCACAATAGGTCTGACTTTCTGCGGTTGAAGTGCGTGTTTTGTTTACAATGAGTGCAGATACATTGGATTGCGAAGTTTTAATCAATGCGGTGCATTTAAGAACGGCTTTGTGGGAACAAAGTGACAAAAACTATCAAAACAGAGACCTTAAACTAAAACTGTGGGAAGAAGTGGCTGCTGAATGTGACTCGTCTTGTAAGCAAAAATGTTATTTTTTTATTTATTGATTGCAATTCAGTCATGTCATGTGTTGAGGGAATAATACAAAAGTAATTTAC
>Ga0123357_10014303_pt1 | contig 10350 bp, 11 predicted proteins | sample TergutEmb28metaG_FD_89873 | JGI IMG/M metagenome (GOLD analysis project Ga0123357, IMG submission 89873) | Embiratermes neotenicus P4 segment gut microbial communities from Petit-Saut dam, French Guiana - Emb289 P4 | ecosystem: Host-associated > Arthropoda: Insects > Digestive system > Gut ... | reverse complement strand
TCTGGCTATTATCTCCGTAACCGTTCAACTTTGGATATAGGTGTTTTGGGTTATATCGGTATAGTTTAACATAAGGAACACCCTCCCGAAGTCTGGTCCGTTCCTCCTGTTACACCCCGTATACATTTACATGTACATATATAGATAAACTTGCAAATGTATTAAATTTTATTCAAAACAAAAAATCTGGATAAGTTGCTTGTTAATTACAATGTTGTGTGTGTTGGAACAGATATTTTGTCACATAAATTTGTGCTATGAAATGTGGTACATTTGTCGGTTGTGTACATGAGCCTGAATTTTGTCATTTCCATCAGAGCTTACAAAAAAAAAAATTATGGTGGATAGATTTGGATTGGTTTCAACCAGTTCAGAATAGGATCCAGTAACTAGCACTCTAATGAACATGGTCATGAACCTTTGGTTTGCATGCAAGGTGGGAGATATCCTGACAAACTGATTGACTGTCAGCTTATCAAGGCCTGTACATTATGAATTTAGCTTGGGGCTTACCAGCTCCCTGTTATCTGGACACTGGAGACTCTTTCTCTCTTTTTTTCTCTCCTTTTTTTGGGTGGGGAGTGGTGTGGGGGTGTGGGGGGTTAAGCAGGTAGGCCATGTAGCTGACAACCCACCTGCGCCTATTGCCAAGGTTGAGAGTTTTGGGGCTGTACCTTCACTCTCAACCTATAGTTTCCTGACACATGGCTTTTTACCTCTAGCTATATAAAGACAGTTCATGATGTCAGTAGTGAAAAGTGAAGTCATTCCTTGAAGTCATGGGAGGGGGGGAGAGATATAGCTTCATGTGTTCTGAACCTTGGCACTGCATAGGGATGGTGGTCAGCCTCACACTGTGGCTGCCTTGCTCATTGCTTACAAGGCTGGATGCACCTCACCGCAGGTCTGGACACCTTGCAGAAGAAAAATGTCTCATGGCCATGCCAGAAATTGAACCACAAAACCTTGGTTGTCCAGTCTAGCCCAGTCACTATACCAACTTCCAACATGATTTTGACTTTCAGGTGACCGTGCATCATGATAAATTCTTATAATAAAACCAACTAGATGTACTAATTTCTCAAATTTATGTTTGGAATAAAACACTACATGTATTGGACAATTCCTCTGTCCATCATCAGGAGATTTTCACTGTACACACAGCAATGGTATATGTCGTACAGGTTTGCTGTCAGCTTGCGAGCAGGATCAGGATGGAGTTCCGTCCTGATGCTGCTTGCAAGCTGTCAGCAAACCTGTATGACATATACCATTGCTGTGTGTACAGTGAAAAACTCCTGATGATGGACAGAGGAACTGTCCAAAACATGTAGAATTTTATTCCAAAAATAAATTTGAGTAATTAGTGCATCTAGTTGGTTTTATTATAAGAATTCTAACATGATCTCAAACACAGAATTATTTGGAAATGATTTGTTTAGAACTGAATCTGGTGGTGCCAAATTTTTGGCTGGAGAACTGCTACTTTTTAGACATATTTATGCATGCATTACAGTGTTCTCCTGATGACATTGTGTTCAACTTGCCTCAGCATAAAAGACTGCATTTTTTAATACGGTACACAGCAACTGGTAAAGTTATTGTTTTATGTATATTAATGAAATAAGTTCGAAATATCATTGCCACTCACAGGAAGATGTTTAAAGTTTTTCCAGTCTGAAATCTATTTTTGGACAGCCCTGCTGATGTAGCTGTGGCTGGACTCAAATCCTTCTCCATTTTATTCGTTACAAAGACCAGCCCGATTGGTGTATAAATAATGCTCTGAACATGATGTATGCAGCTGGAGTCTTGGTAAGGTCAGCAGTTGTCCTAAGGTCACTCTGTCCCTCCTGCCAAGTGGTATATTGTACCTTGAAATTGATCATAGTGCCCATCACTGCACCTGGTCACAATTCATACACAGTTTCCTGTCTCATTCAATGCTGTACAGCTGTAATAGTACCCCAAGCACTGAACAATCATTTACGTACAAATATGCCTAACAAGAACAAACCAAAGTTACATCTTCCATTGTGGCCACAGGTAGATTCAGTAAGTGTGTATATTGTGAGTTCAAATACACACAGTTGATTTTCTTATATATACATTCTGTTGGTCAAGGAAGAGTTTGTTTATTGTATTGTTATACTGTGATACTGTCCTTTGTTGTGTTCAACTTTGTTTTGTAATAAATCCTTAGAAACTAATATTTTGATCTTGTAGAAAACTGTGTAACAGTAATGACATTTGTAATGTTAGATTTTTGTGTTCTGTATTTATGCCCTTTAAGAATGTACAGAGTTTACAAAACATAGAGCACTGAGACAAGTTTATTGTGCAAGCTCATAAGCATACATGTCCAACATTTATTTATCAGTTTTTCAAATTTCAGATTGTTGTTCATATGTTAACAATACTGGATGTCAGTAGGTTTGCAGATTTTAGGGGTGGCCGATGAGACCTTAAGTTTTGTAAGGACTGCGCGTAAAATTGAAGCCCTGACAATGAATGTTATTGTTGCATCCACAGAAGAAGCTTCATGATTGTGTTAATGAAGGGGATGTCATATGATACCTTGCATTACTGGCATTAAATTGTCTGTGTAACAGGCACTTTACTTTAGTGTGGCAGTTTGTCATAATATTAAAGAGATTTCTGGGTCACTCAATTCCTCATTCAGTTTATGATGAATCACAACTCGTAGAAAATCTTTCCATTAACTTAATGAATTCATAGTTTATTTAATAATATCAAATGACAACCCTAATTAATGGTATTAATTATACTTAATATTTTGATATCACTTACCTGGACGTGAGATTGAACTTCTCTGATGTGTATAACTTATCAATATTTGAAAGTTTATTTACAATTTTGAGATGTAAGTATCTGTTTGTGTGAGTTGTGGTGTAGAATATCTGCAGGAAGGTTGTCTATCCTTGTCTGTCTGTCTGCAACTTTCAGAATACAAAAATGTGGAGGTTAAAATTTAAAAAGTTTGAATTCTTCTGTTGCATCATGTGTTGGTTAGACAGGAACATGGAATGTGGAGTCTTTGATGTTGGTAGTATGAAGTGTGTCTCAGATGATTCTTATGTAAATTTGGTTATTATTGAAAGCAGATTAAATCCAGGGAAGTCTGTTCTTTATACAGCACCATCTTCATATCTTTCTTTGTCCTATCTGAAATACTGTGATGAAAATATACAACAGAAAAATTTTGCCTCTTGTTTATGTGAATGTGGAACTAGGTCACTCAGCCTTATGAAAGTACATAGTTTGAGGGTGCTTGAGAATGGGATACTGAGGAAAATAGTTGAATGTGAGAGAGAGGATGTAACAAATACTGCAGTTTACATAGTTTTTCTCTTTTGAACATTTTGTATGACTTAATAGCACAGAAAGTCTGCATTTGCATGGAAGTTTGAGGAATTTTGTGAATCTGGTAATGAGCCTGCAGGTTCTCTAACAGGCAAGGGATTCCATGGTTGTCTGAGCAGTTACAGTCTTTTGGAGAAGGATCTTGCCTTGCTGATTTAGCAGTGTCTCTGCAAACTGAGAGAAGGCAACAGACTGTAAGGCTGTTTTAAGAGGTTCAGAGCATAACTGCACGTTACATAGATCATTGTGGGGTTTGAGGTTTCGGCAGTACTTCGCTGAAGTTTCATGTCATTTGGGATGTTACGCCTTGTCAACTGATAAATACTGACATTTTGAAGGATTTTAATGCCTTTGTCTTCAGGGGTAACAAGTCTTGTGATCATAATGGTGAAGGCATTATGAACCTTTTGGGTTGTGACGCCGTGTCGATTGGTAGACCCATATGCGGTGACTTTGTGTCTCATTTAACAACGATGTTAATTGCTAAGATTTTTTAGTGTCCGTGATATACAAGTATGGAGCAGTGGTGGATTGATACTGACAGGGTAAAACCGGAGTACTCGGAAAGATACCTGTCCCAATGCTATTTTGTCCACTACAAATCCCACATCGACTGTCCAGGAATCGCACCAGAGACCTTGCTGTATCATTACACGGTGCCACAATCCATAGACATTTCACAATCAGCACCTCAAATTTCATACGATTTGTACTACTAAAATCATGAGTTGTGATGCACGAGTTGGTACAGACGGAGGGCGGTAAATTGTGGCAATAACGGCTTTTCCTTTCCACAGAAATGCTGTGGATGTGTGTGCAGGGAATGGCAGTTGGTAGAGCTGCATCCTATTTATTGTTTAACACAACGCTACGGTAACGTTTGCAGACTTCCTGCTGGTGTTGTGAGGGTTTAATAAACGTCCTTACTCCCACAGGAAGCAGAACCTTTTCTTCTCATTCCATATGAATTTAAAAGCCAGGTAGAAATTCTCTCACCTGGCTGCAGCCAAAACCGGTTTCTAAAACGGCAAAATCTTCATTGTGTGCGTCGAGATTCAGGTGTTGGTTATGGATCAGAAGAGAGGGGAGAAGAGGGACTGTGGTAGACAAAAGAACAAAGAATGGTTCTTTCTTCAAGGCCTTTCACTGACTTTCTGTAATGACTGTACTCGTCACACGAACCCAGTCAGTCGCGTGAGCAAGAGAAGGACTGGTTAAAGAACAGGTTTTTCGTGTAGATGAGCGGTCGGTCTTTGAAACTGCGAAGAACGCCGTCGTTTTCTTACCTGTCTGGTAGGTGGCTCCATCAGGTACGAGCGGACGGGAACGTTAAATACGTAAACAACAGCCACAGGTGAGGTGGAGCGAGGAGGTTACTGCATACCATACCTGACGTACCGTGACGTTTATAGTCACGTGACAGCGAAATGGTCGTTTTCAAAAAGTGACGTACCATTCTGATATATGCCGCGCCCAATGAGAAGAGAGTATTACGGAAAGAAGTGGTCATTTGACTGTAAACGCACGGGAAGTTAAATAAACGACAAACGAACTTTAACGACTTTTTGTACGTGTCTGAATATTTAAAGTTTAAATGTTTACGTTAAGTATGTTGGGTTACAACGTAATATTGTTTTGTGTGTTGCTTGGTGAGCGAGTGAAGTGGTTGAACGTGATTCAGTGTAGTGATCAAATGCGAAGGTAAACAAGATGCCGAGATGGAATGAGTAATCGAGGAGATGGATAGGAAAGTATTACAGTTCACAATACGTCCGTGATTCCTCCCGGCCAAGATCATTATACAATAATCTGTTTATTTCGTTTAAATTGTTGTAAAAAAGTGCGTGCGAAATGGAATTATTCAAAAGAAAAGGAATGTGGAGATTTTCCAAGTTCAGCACAGGAGCACCATCCTTACAGCAGACAGTCAGTGGTGTGTGGTTTATGAGTGTGATGATGTTGATGTTCGTGGTGATTGTTGGAGTGTCCGCAGATATAGACGAAGACGTCGAAACGTTAACTTTTCTTCCACAATCGACGCCACTGATAATGACGCCTAGACCACCAGATGAACAAGTGACAGAACTGGCTGGAGGAGTGATACAGAACAGACAACAGAAACTGAACAAAATCCACAGCCCCTACCTGGTGAGGGAAGACATCATCATCGAGAAGACTGGGGAGTTAGCGATTGATGCGGGAGTCGAAATTAGGTTCTCGCCTATGGTAGGGCTCACCGTTCGTGGGATATTGTCAGCAAACGTAAGTAATGGCTATCGATTTCGGTTTTAATTAAGAGAACTTAAAAATTAATTATGTTTTCAGAAAATATGACAATTCCGTCAGTGCAGTGTTGTCCTGCGCTCCGAAAGATATAAACAATATAGACTTGCATACATAAATTATCCGCTGTTTTCTTTTAAGAGAGTCGTGATAGTGTATTTGGTACAGAGATTAGCGTAAGGGCTTGACGGTCTGTGGTTCGAATCCTAGCACATTCTTGTCTTCTCCAAGACGTCCAGTTCGGCTCTGAGACCACCCAGCATCCTATTTTATATCTACCGGGAATCTTGCCGCGTGGCAAGGGGTTGCACCTCCGTCTAGCATCGAGGATAAAAATAAGCGGAGTTATACCTCTACTTCCCCTCCTTCATGGCGTGGACAGGGACAGTTTTACCGTTTGTTTTCTTTTAAAAAATCAGTGATAATTACCAAAGCCAATTTTGTGCGACAAACTGTTTAGCATCTAGATCCTACTGGGACGCACGAATTGTAATCTGTAACCTTTTCAAGTTAACAGCGTTTACATGTCGCAGGTTCGGGAAATGGGGCAAGGGACACTGCTTCGGGAGCAAGTGAAATTGGCTAAATATTTCACGAAGGTTAGTGGCAAGAAAGGTCTTACCATCGGTGCTAGATGGAGGTGATTTGTCAGGCACATATCCCAGCCATTTTAGTTAACCAGAAAGATTTCCCGGTACCCGTCCACAAGGATGATGGACGAACATTGGAACTGCTGTGAACATGACTGAGAGAGTACACCGACTGGGAATCGAATCCCCTTCGTCTAGCACATGTAACTTTAACGCCTCATGTCACATGACGGGCGGCACTAATGAAGGGTGTAATTGTTGTGCCACAGAGTTGTTCAGTTCGTACGTACATTACGGGAAAACGGAATACAGTAACCCCGCGCTCAACGTGGTTCTGAATATACGCCATTAAGAATGAATAATTATATGGGGCAGGGGAAACACTCGAAAATTTAAATACACTAGGTACAACGCAGGCGAATAATTGTCGCGGTAGCTGGCAAATTCAAATATCTAAGCGCTCTGTAGATGTTATTTTTGGGTCCAAAATTTTTCGTATTTTAGGAGACGTCCATAAGCTTCGGGCTTCACGTAACCATATTTTCTTTTTTTCCCACAAGAATTTTGCGGAACGCGGTTTTACCAAATTCACCGTCATCGGCCTACCTAACCACCATGCTGGACGGGGTTCACTCTAAGGGCTGCAGGGTCGGTGGACTGTGGTAAACAAAGTGGCACCGGGACAGGTTTCTCCCCGAGTGCTTCGACTTTCCCTTGTCTGTATCATTGCACCATTGCTCCATACTCATACCTTGACCAACGAATCTTACCAATCGCCCGCGTCCTTAAATAAAACTCTTCTAACAAATAAAGTAATAATAAATACAGTCTAACACAAATTTAATTAACTATCATTTTTTAAAATAATTTACAGCAACATGTTTCGGCTCTTAAACGCCATCTTCAGGCTGAATATAAAGCAGTATATGTAATACGGTGATATAAAATGGACGAGATCCCATTTACATAAAGTTTTAACTTATTAAAATGATATTAATAATTTAAAACTTTATGTAAACGAGATCTCGTCAATTTTATGGCATTGTATTACATACACTGCTTTATATCCAGACTGAAGATTGCTTTTAAGAGCAGAAAAATGTTGCTGTAAATTATTTAAGACGATAGTTAAAGTTGTGTTAGACTATTTGTTATTACTTTATTTATTAGATTATAACACAATGGGGATGCCTTGCCTAAAAATGAAACTCTTTGCTGTACACAATACGGGGGTTTGATTCTTGAGAGGGCAGGGGATTTTTCTCTTCGTCATCACGTCCAATCTGGCTTTGGGGTCCACTCAGCCTCATATAAAAAGGATACCAAATATTTACTTTATTACAATATGTTTCCGTCAACACAACTAACACTTAAAGTATAACATTAATGCAACATGTTTCGACTTGTGACAGTCATCATCAGGCTGATCTAAGAACCGTTTAACCACGTGCCAAACATTACATACAATAGTATTCATAGATAAGTTACCTCACAATATTATACGGTGTAAGGCATATGGGATCCCAAATGCACAAAATAAAACCTGTGAAATGTTAAACGGTTCGTAGATCAGCCTGATGATGACTGTCACAAGTCGAAACATGTTGCATTAATGTTATACTTTAAATGTTAGTTGTGTTGACGGAAACATATTGTAATAAAGTAAATATTCAGATAATACAACAGGATGACTTCATTCAAAAAGGATACCAAATGTTTTTATTCGAGCATAGCCACCCAGACTTTATCATTATTGCAGTAAATTGCCGGGGATTAGAATGCACGGAGCTGTACCTCCACTCACATGTCATGTCACGAAGCCTTTAAAGACACGGACTTGACCAGCATCAGTACAGTGGAGCTGATAAGTCCTTAGCCCGTCCAGGAAGGAAAGAAGCTAATGTGTATGTCAGAATGACGTGAATTTCCGTCGACGCCTTGCCTTGCAGGAAAAGAAACTTGATGACAACTCGCGTCTCGATTTTGTTGAAATCGCGCGCGTCCCTGACATGCTTCCGAGCTTGTTTCCTTCCTGGTCGGGCTAAGGACTTATCAGCAGCCCGTTAGTTAGAGGGCCCCATCGAATGGCATTTAAGAAATCTATGCCATGTAACGTTGTCTTTTTCTGGGACATATAAGAAGTTGAGGTTTTGTGTCGAATCTTTCTGTCAGCATGGTACTGTTGGGCGCACAGGTGTATTAGCTGGCCCAGATCAACTACTGTTGTCAGAACGACGCTGTCTTCGGTATCAGGTTTCTGACAACCTGCTGAATGCTGAGTAGTTAAAGGTTATGGAAAAGGTAGTTTTAGTTCATTTGAGGTAGGCGTACTGCCATACAATTCACCTGCCAAAATTGAGAACAACGATTTATTTCAGTTGATATTATTGGTACCTAATTCGAAATTTGAACCTATTACTTCCAGAATAGAATCCCTACCGATGCAACAAACGGCTCGGTAAGCCATTATCGGTCGTACTACGTGAACCTTACACATCAGCGATAAGGATTAATACAGGGCTATTCAGAGTGATTGTCGGGGTGTTAACAACTTGTCATGCACAATACACATCGTTCTCCAGATGCAACCCCATGTGATTTCTTTCTACGGGTTTACTTCAAGGATCAGGTTTATGTTCCTCCTCTTCCCGCAAGTATCCCGGAACTGAATGTTGTTACATGCTACAAACAGTTGGAACGAACTCGATTATCGTGTTGATGTTTGTAGAATCACAAAGGGTGCACATATAGAGCACCTGTAAGGTATCTAGGATGTCATCACCGTTGTGTGTGTGAAAAATGGAAATGGTATGTGGTCAAACACAACTATGTCACTTAAGATGTATTTAATGGCTATACTGGACAACTACATGTTTCATTCTATACTGGCCATCTTCAGGTTGTCTTAAGAGAACTTAAGGTTCTACTATATGCATTGAGCGCTCAATGTGGTAGAACCTTAAGTTAAGTTCTCTTCAGACAACCTGAAGATGGCCAGTATAGGCTGAAACATGTAGTTGTCCAGTATAGCCATTAAATGCACCTTAAGTGACATAGTTGTGTTTGACTACATACCATTTCCATTTTCCCCCATGTAATGTATGTAACAAAAACTTGGAGCGTTGTTCTATTAAATAAAAAAAAACACATATACTCCCATCTCAAGTGTATTGTGTATGACAAGTTGTTAAAACCCCGACAGTCATTTTGAATAATCCTGTATTTTCTGGTGTTTTAATCATCTACGGGAGTGGTTCCCGTGATGACTGTACAGTAACTGGTATCTGTGTGTGTCATAGATAACGATTATTCATATCTGTTGACCGTGACTAGAATAGATATGGAGACCCAGGAGGTTTGCTAATAGACATGACGGATGACCGACATGGCGTCAGCTACGTTCCTCCTTTCCCATTGCATCGTATAACGTGGAACGGAACCGGAAGCATGTGGCTCACAATGCGTGCGAGATGGGTGTAAAAAAATGAGAAATGTTTGGCTGCACTGGCATGGTGAATGGCCAGAGCGGAAAATTGGCCCGAAACATCACCACAAAGACAAATGGTAGCCGTTACGTTTCGGAGTATGAATGCAGTGATGTTACAGTATTTCAGTTTTTGTGTGCATAAATAGACCAAACTTTCTGTGCAGCAAAGCAGGATACAGGCAGAGTGCAGGCAAAAGCAAAATAAAAGCCGGAAGTCGCCTAAACTCTCTTAGGCAGTAGTGAGTAACTGATGTGACACCGACAGATGCACTGGTCTATAATTTCTTCTTCTTCTTCTTCTTCTTCTTCTTCTTCTTCTTCTTCTTCTTCTTCTTCTTCCTCCTCCTCCTCCTCCGCCTCCTCCTCCTCCTCCATTGGCACTACAGCCCACTGTGGGCTTCGGTCTGTCGAACAATGTCCTTCCATTTTTTCTTATCTGCCTCCATCTTCTCACTCCCAGCACTTGAAGATCTCTTTCCACTTCCTCTTTCCATCTTTCCCTCGGTCTTCCCCTTCTTCTCGTCCCTTCCAGTTCTTGAGTGAAGATCTTTTTGGGCATCCTATCCTCCTCCATTCTCTCTAGGTGACCTAACCAGCTTATTCTTT
>Ga0123357_10014302_pt1 | contig 10350 bp, 8 predicted proteins | sample TergutEmb28metaG_FD_89873 | JGI IMG/M metagenome (GOLD analysis project Ga0123357, IMG submission 89873) | Embiratermes neotenicus P4 segment gut microbial communities from Petit-Saut dam, French Guiana - Emb289 P4 | ecosystem: Host-associated > Arthropoda: Insects > Digestive system > Gut ... | reverse complement strand
TCATTTCATATAGTAAAATTTTCTTAGTTTTTGGTAATTTAAGACTATTTATGATGACAACCAATTTATTTGTCATTGCTAATGTAAAACAATTGCGAACCGATGGGAGTTTTAGAATTTTACTGCCTTTTTTTCTGAACATCTTGGGGTGTTATCATCCTAAATTCAGCAATTTGTTAACAGTTTTCACAATTGGGTTGAGTTTGGCACGATTTTGGAGGGCCTTCGGAATTTCGGGGGGGTTTGACACCCCCCCCCCGGTACGCCACTGATCAGAAGCAGCATAAAACATAATTTGTCAAACAATGTTGAAAACGTGTTGTTACAAGATCCAAGACATAAAATGCAGATAATCTCAACAGTTTCAGAAATGAAACTAGTAGACATTTTAGGAACAAAGGTAAAATTAATTAACTTGAAACTAACAGTAAGAACAGAAATATTAGAGATTTATGTAGAGACATAAATGTATTTCAGGAGTTTTTACCAGCAGTTGAAAATTGTTATCTAAAGGTTAGATCTGGCTGAAGAGTACACAGTGCCTTCCAATTATCCACTGGCTAGATCTGACCTCCAGATCACGATTTGCCGCTGGTTAACAGTCAAACACTAAATTATTAAAAATAAGAAGGTCGATCTGCTTGCACATTCACATGGTATTTTGAATAAGTGAAGGAATTATTTCTATCATTTATTCAATGTACATGTAGTTAAAAATGTAAAGCAGACTGAAATACACACAGCTCTGTCACTACTGACTGAGTCTATGCCATTGTGACTCAGACAGCAATTAAAATTTTAAAATATATAAATCACCATGTGTTGATTAAATTCCAGCACAGCTAATCCAGGCAGGAGGTAGGACAGTACATTCTGAGGTACATAAACTTGTTAATTCTCTTTGGGATGGGACCAATTGCATTAAGAGAGGAAGGATACAATCATTGTACCCATTTATGAGGAAAGTAATCAAAAAGATTGTAGTAACTGTCGAGACAGCGCTGTTACCAGCTATACACACAACTTATCCAGCATTCGTCCATTAAAAGATTAACGGCATTTGTGGGTAAGGTTACTGGGGATAAAGAATGTAGGTTTCGACACCTGCATTTATCAAATATGTAAGAAAAATGAAGAATACAGTGGGTTAGTGCATTAGATATTTATAGACTTAATGAAAGCCTATGATTCAGTTAGGAGGGTGGTTTTGAATAGTATTCTCACTGAGTTTGGAATATTGTAGAATTAGCTTAATTAAGCTGTTTTGAAATGATCATCTAATCCTTACCAACTGCACTGCTTTGGTTGGATACTTCAACATCAGATCAAAATTTATTTAATTAATACACCAACAAATGCACATATATTCATTTAATGATCTAAAATTCACATTAAAACACTTAAAACGCTCCTACATGTTTCGATCATAAGATCATCCTCTCGCGCTATACGTCACACAATGCTCATCCATAGCCAGGCTCATTCTGAATAGTATATGACTCACACAATAAACAAGACATGCTGCCACAGCACCAACTCAATGTAACAATGTAAATCACTGAGTGTTTTTAAACTATAACTTTAGAAAGGAACAATGTATGCTCCCTGAGGATGATTGTATGATTGAAACATGTAGGAGTATTTTAAGTGTATTAATGTGAATTTTAGATCCTTAAATGAATATATGTGCATTTGTTGGTGTGTTAATTAAATAAACTACGAATGCACGGTGCAACGATAATCAGATCAAAATGTTTTGAGTGGATGCTTCAGCATCTGCTCAAACAACTTCGGTCATCCTGAAGATGGAGGTAGTCCATGCCTTCGAAATTTCGAAGCTTGTAATCACTACAAATTGCATATACTCAAGAGAAGACCAGCATCTGATCAAGAACCACTGTGAAAACCTGAACACATCCAAGGACAACTATCTGACTTTTATACAATGCAAAGCTTTCATGGCAACTGAATTCAATAAAACATTCACAAGCTAGCAGCCACATCAGGTTGTTGAACGGTGAGTAAACCACGTGACGCGGCTGCTAGTCCAAAATTATCTTATTAAATTTTACTTTTATTTCAGCATTTGGGTGGATCCAAACTAGGGTTCAAACATACATATTCTTTTGATTTAATGTCTGAGCTAGATGATTCAACATGATTAGGTACAAAATTTTTAAGGGGATGCCACTTGCGAAATGCATTGTTGATAGTCGCATAGCATTAAACGAATTTCAGAGAAAGGGAATGGAATGTACGTAGCATGTGATGACTGCTGGTATAAACCGTGCCTGGTTGTCACGGAACTGGAATTTCAAACATGTCTCAGTACTCCATTGATTCTATAAATGTTGAATCGAAAATCGATTCGTAATACTACGAGAGTCGAACTCTCTCAGGCGAGCAACAGCTAGAACATGGCTCCTGCAAATGACGAGATGTGTGACGTTGAGAAGGAAATTTTTGCTAAAATTGCCAATAATGATGTAAATGGACTGAAAAATATCCTTGTACAACAGAAAATAGAGGTGGATATCTACGATGAAAATGGAATGACACCATTACAACATGCATCCTACAAAGGGAATAAGGAAATTGTGCAGATGCTGCTGGATCGGGTAAGTGTCATGCACTGTACTTGCGAAACGTTCACCGGTAGGACTGCCACTGTCTTGAACAGGGTAACGATGCGCGCTGAAAAGTAACATTATTTAGACATGTATAAAAGTAGTAGTATGGCATCATGTGAATGTACGAACTGCTATTTAAGAGACATAAAGCCGGAGTTTGTAGCAAAATTTAAATCGAACGTTTCGCTTTCCGATGTTTTATTTGACACTAAGCTGCAGCTGCAGGTTTCATTCAAACGTTAGTAACCTTCTGCTAGTCATAACCTAGAAGACGACAGTGTGAATCGAGTCTTCGTTATGATAACCTCAAAGCTCAAACCCATGTGTTCCTTCACCCACATCTTCTCTACAGCATAGGAAAATTCCCTGAATAATTACAGTCGTATTTGCATCAGTGGATATTACGCTTGTGTCTGATGTCTTGGGAACACTTCCTGAATCTTAGTGTGTGTGGTGTAGTGTGAAAATAAAATTAATTGGAAAATCAGACAGAATTAAGATTTCTGTGCCTGTTTGTTTCAGGGAGCAGATGTAAATTCAGGAAAGCATGAATATGGGTATACAGCATTACATTTTGCGGCTCTATCAGGAAATGCCGAGTTGTGTCATCTGCTTCTAATGGCAGGGGCTAAAAGTCAGACAACCAATTCAGTTGGACGCACAGCTTCTCAGATGGCAGCTTTTGTGGGTGAGGGTGCCACCCTTTATACAGACTGAATTTTGTATCATCTGACACTTTGAATTTATTCACTTGCTGTACCAGCTTTCCACAGATTAAGTATTGTCAGAGATATGATTTTTGCTGTCTGTGCATATAAAGTAAGATACATTAGATATTGCCACAGTTTTATTTTTCAGATGTTCTTATATATTTTACCATGACCTCTGGGTAAAACTGTAACCAGCCACTTCATGTGGTGTGTTGTATTTTATACCTAATTCTTTGGTATTTGATGGAACATTTCTAATTACATCACGCATTACTGTTGCCCCATACCTGTTTTTATATATATATAAATTTTGGTTAATCATGCTACCCAATGCATGTATAGATCTGAAGTGTAGAAGCCAGGAGAAAGCAAGTGAAACTATAGTACATCCATATAATGTAATATCTGATTCAACTCTTTACTAACAAAGTGTATCTTAGACTGCTTTCTTATAAGTGCAGTATGATCCAAACATCAAATACTTACAACATATAGGAAGCAATCTAGGCTTCATGAAAGTTAAATTCACAGTAACACTGTAAGCACACACATAACAATAAGTCCTGCATGGTGTAGAAGAAAAAAAAGTATATATATAATTCGCTCCCAAACATCATTGCATGAACAGTGATCCAGCACATTCTCACTGAAAGGGAATTTTGAACTACTGGATCAAACACAAATTCTTGAATCATTCGGTGCCCCACTTAGGGTCAAAGTCAACTCTGGTACCAAAAGTGAAAGAGGAGAGGGCAAGAGCAACACAAGTGTCATCTGGAGTAAGGAGCCATACATGCAGTACAATATTACTTTGCTTGTATTGCTTTTTCATAGTTTGTAAGTTAAGAATAATTGTATTGGTGTTCCATCTTGCAGGCCCTCTTGTTCAACATGTTTAGGGGTATTGCACTTCTCACTTTTTCTTTCTTCTTGTAGACTGCGCTGGAGTCAATAGTTAGTATTACATGTTATGATTTCAAATGAAGAGAGGGTCATAAATGCATTTGAAACATGGTGCTGGAGAAGAATGTTAAAAATAAAATGGACAGATAGAATAACGAATGAAAAGTTTTTCAAAAGGGCCAAAGAAGAAAGATGACTTTTAAAAATTTTATAAAATAGACGCCACTCATGGATAGGACATATAATTAGGCATAACGAGTTTGTAGTAAACATCCTTGAAGGAGCAATATCCGGAAAAAAGGCCGTGGGAAGACCTCGACTACAATACTTAAAGCAAGTTGCCAGAAACACAGGAGCTGACAGTTATACAGCAATGAAAAGAATGGCTTGCAACTATCAGATGGAAAGCTGCCATCCAATCAAAAGACTGAAGGATAAGAAGAAGTTATGATTTCACATATTTTCAGTAATGACTAAATTTAGTGTTCCTTTTATTATGCCTAAAGCTTCATTTTAAGCATTATGTTTATAGGTTGGTTTATCAGCTGTTTTGTTTATAATTTTTTATTACCAGCATCATTGACTTCATGGCTGTGCCTTGTTATGATAACACATGCAATATTGGCATATCAGGTACTCCTGGTACAGCCATCAGTGTGATTCTCATGGTCACTAGGTTATGATTTGTGGTTACAGATTTGAGTGTTTACGGTTTGAGTCCCTTCAGGTTCTTTAGTTTCAGTAGTTGTGTATGTAGTGTGATCACATGAAGAGGTGTGGGATAGTAGAGGTGGGCAAAAAATAGTATAATAAACCGCAGTATAATGCCACTCTACCTGGCATGCAGTGGGGCTGTATTGGGTCCCTGGACATGCTGGGGTACGAGGGAATGAGATTGCCAACGAGCTTGCAAGAGATGGCTCCGCTGTAAAGTTTGTTGGACCTGAGCCGGCCTGGGAGTCTCTAGGCAAGATATAAGAAAAGGGATTAGACATTGGTTGGTTCACCAGCATTGGGTATGATGGCGAGGTCTTGGTAACACCCAAAGACAGGCTCGAGAATTAATTTTGGGACCCTGTCTGGGTACCAAGACTAGGTTTCTGTCCTTTAACAGGACTCAATCCAGGGCTGTTACTGGCCTTCTTACTAGACATAATATCCTGAGGAGACATCTTCGTCTAATGGGGCTGTCAGACGGTCCACTGTGTAGGAGGTGTGGAGCAGAGGATGAAACCTCTGCCCACATTCTTTGTAAATGTAAAGCTTTGGCTTCGCTCGGACACATGTATCTGGGTTCCTTCTTTTTGGAGCCAGAGGACATCAAGAGTATAAGTCTGGGGATCATCTGGAACTTTAGCAAAGTAACAGGGCTCCCATGAATTGATATAGGACACAAAGGGCCTGTCAATTAAGACCTAGGTGAATCAGGTCCATAAGGTCTGGAACCCAGTCATAAATCAATCAATCAATCATGCTACTCTGCTAACCACTTCTGCCAAAGACTATGATGATACAAATGTGCCTTAAGCATTAAATAATATCTGATACAGCAGCATGTTGGAAGGTATGTAAGGAATGCAGATAGTGTGGTTTGGGATTTCTGCCTGGTGAGACAGCATGGGAGGGCAACTACAAGTAGTGCAAATGGCAAAAGTGACTTGCAAGTACTTGGCACTGCTATTATATTAAATCTTCTTATAATGTATTGTTTTGTAATTAAGATAATTTTATCACTTTAAGTAACTTTTACAAGTTTAAAAATGTCCCAGTATTGCTATTTACCAGCACCCTCAGTATAACCCCACAAAGTGCTGTGAACCAACAGTAGGACTGTAATGGGGGTTGAGTGTATATAAAGACAAGAGGGAGATGAAAGAGGGTTACAGTATGTGAGGAAATTGTAACGCTACTTTCTGTTTCATGTATACTCTTCATATGTGATGCTGTTTCCTACTTTCATTGTTCTGTTATATTCTTTTATTTGTTGCTTCGTTTGTTTTTTGTTGGGTGAGCCGAAGTCATGATTGTTTCTTGACACTGGTGTGGTAGGATAACAGTGGAGTAGCTCCTTGATCATTTGTCATAATTATAATAATACTGCTTTTATTAGTAACATCAAAAGAAGTAATCTTTGATAGGCATGTTTACGGGCCAAAGAAGTGTGTTTAAACAGAACTGTTCATTGTAAGCCTTTGTATAATAGCATGCTGTGATTATGCAACAAGACTGTTTTCTGACAAAGTTTACAACTTGTTGAATGTAAGATGCAAATTTAAGCAGAAAAGAATCTTGGCACATTCTTACAGTTTGTACTTTATGTAGGCTGCTCAGTAAGTATTGTCAGGAGTGCATGGCACTTGTTTTTAATCCATCAGTGTACCACATGTTGATTTCTGAAGAGATGAGTAAGGGGTAAGTGTTGGCACCCATCATTGCTGGGCTAAATGGTGGATGGGGAAAAAATTCCCAGAAGTCTTCATTGATGATGATGTTTTTTGGTGGCATTTTGGACACAGCATTCTCCATGAGTTCCTGGACCGTGAGACAACAGCAGATGTGGCAAATGAAGGAAGCAGTCAGGTTGAGGTGAACACAGGGCCATTTTTCTTTTGATCATGCATTGATAACAGAAATGTTACAGTTGCTCTGGTGAATATGAGATGGCCCTGCATATAAGACAGCTCTTCTTCACAGTCTTTAATTTTCAGGAAAGTATATCTGCATAATATTAACTTTATATACACTTATAAAATAAAACACCTTCATTATTCAGCCGAAGATGTAGGACAAAAACTCTTGTCTCCTTCTAGATTATGTATGGTGCACAGGGTACACCAGTGTTAGAGGGTTTGTTGTTCTGTTTGACATCTCTGACAAAGTATCAAATATTGTAATATACACGCAGTAAATCTCTAGGATCTCCCACATATTCAGGAATATTTCTTACTGTCTTGCGACATTCTGTAACAAAGAGACCTCTCAGGGTGAGATCACTGATTGTCGTGTTCACTAAGTATGATCTCCATGCCTAATCTGGGGTCACGTGCTGTTTTGTCACAGTCTTGCTTATGTGTGGCTTACATAATGATGTTGTTAATAATATGGAGTGAGCAGTGGTTCATGGCAGGATGCTTAGTGACTAATGAAAGAATGTGGAAGGAAACATTGTGGTATAATTTGAGTTACCATCATGGCATTGGCCTAGAGGGACTGAGGGAAATTGCAAAAAACCTTAATGAGGATAGCTGCTGTCTGGTGTTAGACTTGAGCCAGACACATCCCATTTAAATGGACTTCTGGTCACTCAGCACTAATTTTCAGTGATATAAATAAACCTATGTTTGTTGTCATAACATTTATCCTACTGGGTTGGGTACTACATTTTAGCACTTGGTTTATGAAAACATATGGCTTGAACAGAAAAAGACAAAATTATGGAATAAATGGCATTTTATGCAAAGTAAAATGGAGATTAGGCAGCATGTCTTCAAAATGTAATAAATTTCCTTGGTGCCCAAATATTTTAAATAGGTTTCTAAGGGTGTTTTTCCTGTGTGCATTCACATACATGAACTCAGGTGTTTAAAAAGGATAATGCTGCTTAGATGTTACCAACTTCTTTTTTTAATTTCAGGGAACCATGTATGTGTTGCAGTAATTAACAGTTATATACCTAAGTCCGATGTTGATTACTATACAATACCACAGGGCTTGGAGACAGAGCCTAAGCTTCCGCCAACCCTTGCAGCGCCTCTGCATAAGTTCGTAATGCAGGTGAGTTTTTGCTTACAATAGAAAGGTTAAACACCAATACATGAAGACATATGGAAGAATTTTATTCTGTACATACCGTGCAGCTGTTATGATGTACACTAGTGTTCTTGTCTGCTGCTGTGCACTTCTGCTGGTTTATTAGTAACAACTGTGTTTCGATGCTATGCTGTTATCATCAGTGTTTACTAGGTTTTTTTGTGCATTTTTTTTGTGTCACAGTGTCTTGTTGTGTTAGTATGGTTTTGCACTGGAATGCTGTGTGGGTACTGCTTTGTCTTGTTGACTAGCAGCATTGACCTCTTGTTACATTCTGGTTCTCTTGGTCTCCTCTTCTGTCACCAGGTTGCCTGTTTGTTCTGTGTGTGTATATGTGGTGTTCTCATTAATGCCCCTTTTGCTGCATTTTGTGTGACTCCTAGACCAGGTCATGTGTGGTTGGTTTGTGTGACATGTCTAGCATAGTTCAGTGTTTTTCCCTGTCATATTTGATGTCTGTTACATGTACTTTATAACATTTCTATAATTATGGCCCATCTGTCTAACATACACAGTTGTACATGTTGCATCTTACAAATTTATAATCTCAGCACTAAAGACAGGTAAGAGGTCAGCTGCACCCTTGTGCCACTCTAGACCTGGAAAAGGGCTCATTGGGGAAGTGCGTACAGAGGATGAGCATGCCTGTGTATGGATGTCTCATAACAAAACAAAATCATTGTGTAAGGACAAGTAATGAATAGACACAGCAGTCAATTTCAGGTACTTAGGGATGGTACTGACAAATAAATGTTACGTTCACAAAAAAGTTAGGAACAGATCAAAGTTGAGGCAAGCTTTCTGCCATTTGTTTCCAAGTTTTTATCTTTTTGCCTTTTGTCAAAAATCAGACAAAAAGAATAAAACTGTAATATTTCCTGTTGTTTTATATGGGTGTGAAGCTGGATTTCTTACTATATGAGGAGAACAGTGTGAGGGTGTGTGGGAACAGGGTGCTGAAGGGAATTTTTGGACCTGAACAGACATTGGTGACAGGAGAGGGGGGAGGGCCGAAATCGCCCAGTGAGAAGACTGAGGATTGTATTGTTCATCAGATATTGTTAGTGATGACCAAATCAGGAAAGTTTATATGCATGGGGCATGTAACAAAACAATCTGGATTTTAGTTAGATGACTTGAAGGCACTCATGAGACCCAGATTGACGATACTGAGCTGGATCTTAATGGCATTGATTGCAGGATGTTCACTGGCTTTAACTGGCTCAGAATAGGATCTGGTAATGATCTCTTTTGATCATACTCCTGAACTTTTAGGAAACCTATAAGGCAGGAAATTTACTTGACTAATTCAGTTACCGTTCGTTTCCAAGTGCTGCGGTCGTCTCAAGTGAGTGGGTAGGTAATACATGTTACAAAATGCATAGTTTTGTATAGATATATTCAATTATGCAGTTTGTAGTAATAGTTGTGTGATGTGTACTGATGTTGCCATCAGTGTGCTTGTTATGCACAACACCATTGTTCAGAATTGTACTGGTCAGTAGCACAACAGATTGGTGTGTGTTTATGGAGAGTCTGCAGTCAGTTCTTAGTTTTGTATTATGTTGTTTTATTGTGTTCAGAAGTACAGTAGAACTCCACTTATCTGGATCGGCTTGGCGCTTTGGGTAAATTTGTTGAGAATTCTACAAAACTAATGTGCTGTGAAATTACCGGTTATCGAATCAGGTACAGCACAGTGTTATGGCTTCCAAAACTTCAAATCAGGCGTGGTCAAAAGTTTTGGACACAGGTACACACTGTAAATAGTAACAACCGAACTTCAAACTGTTATTGTTGCCTATTTGCAAAGAAAAATTGAATTATCCAGATTTTCTTCGTATCCGGATGGCTCACCATCCCATTTATTCCATATAAGTGGGGTTCTACTGTACTGAAAGTACGTGGTCTGTTCAAAAAGTATCGGACCTTAATTTTTCCCGCATAAACAAATCAAGCACGGGAAGTGTCCATCATTGTAGATGTGGAGGGGACATTTATGCGCGTGCGTGAATTTTTTCCCGCCTATAGAAAGCGTCAGTAGCTGGCAGTCGGTTGATGACTGTGTAAGTGTTGTGAACGCTCATCGGATTGTCAGTTATTTCAAAATGACGGAACGACTCTAGCAGCAGTATTGCATCAAATTTTACCAAAAGCTTGGCGATACCCAAGTGGAAACTATTTGAAAGATTCAACAGGCCTTCGGGGACAATGCCATGAGTATCACACGAATAAAAGAGTGGTACAACCGCTTCAAAGATGGCAGCACATCAGTGGACAGCGAACCACGTCACGGT
>Ga0123357_10014301_pt1 | contig 10350 bp, 9 predicted proteins | sample TergutEmb28metaG_FD_89873 | JGI IMG/M metagenome (GOLD analysis project Ga0123357, IMG submission 89873) | Embiratermes neotenicus P4 segment gut microbial communities from Petit-Saut dam, French Guiana - Emb289 P4 | ecosystem: Host-associated > Arthropoda: Insects > Digestive system > Gut ... | reverse complement strand
TATTAACGGCCGAAACATGTTGAGCATTGAATGAGTATTGAATATATAATAAAATAAGTGGCATCAAGTTGGTTTCTCTTTACTCAACTGTAAAGATGATGCACGGTCCCATAAACATAAGATTTAAAAAATTTTGAAATACCTTTAAAAATTCCAAAGCATGAGCAAAATACTGCAAGAATTTTTGTCCAGCAACTGGTAATACTGGAGTAATCACTGTGTGCTACCAGCTACCTCCTTGCTTTGTTTCCATCAGTTCATTTAAGTTATTAGTTAGTTGCATTGTTTTTGTGATAGTTTCACACTCTTACAGAGCTGCCTTAGTGATGGGGACAGAAAGGCTTCCCATTATCAACTTTGCCTGGCCAGTAAATGTTCTCAGAGGCAGGGGTTCCTCCGAACATGAAAAATTATTTTCAGGTTTCCCGCTTGTAAAAAGGTTGGAAAACAGTGGTCTAAGCCATAAGGCCTATTTCAACATTACTTACACTTTTCTTTTGTTAGTGCATATGACATGCTGTCAGTCAGCCATGATGAGGTTACAGTAGAGAAACTTGCCATGGCTCTGCCTGATGTATTCACTCAGCTGGTGGATGACAGGAATCTGACCCAGCGCATGAAAATAGAGGCACTGTATGAGGCAGCATTAGTTGAGCAGCAAGAAGAAGTGATGGAAGTTAGACGAGATGAGGCTCTCAGAATACCCAGCCACATTGACTACACAGCGTAAGACATACCTTTGTTACCTCAGTTGTTTAAATGGTCTGATATTTATATACGTGTTTTAATTATTAATGTTGTTTCATTTCTTTAGGAGAAGCTTATGTTTATCGTTTGAAGAACAGGAGAAACTCTCTGCTGTCCGTCCACAAACAGTAAGTTGTGTTTATACCACATCTAGATATAGAGACAGTGAGTGAAATGAACAAAAGTTCTTGACATATCACTCAGCCTACTGCTGCAACTGATAAGTTGTGCTCTTTAGGAAGCCAGTTATAGAAGTGATATTTCTGTGGTTCAGATTAACTTCTGTATTTTCAGATAGCAGCTGCTAGTCGTATTCCAGGAGTGACACCTTCAAGTCTGTTGAGATTGCTTCGGCATGTTAAACACCAGCAAGTTCAGGAAAAAGCAGTGTAAATCATGTTAACTAATTTGATGCAAACAGCTAAATGCTGGAAGAAGACTAAATAAGGATGGGAAGATGTGCTGTATCATTTGTAATAAACATATTGTTTAAGTGCCTTCTTTGCCATTTCTCATAAATCCTAATATAAAGTAATAAGCTATATTGTTAAAAAATCAGTACCTCATTTAGTTGATAAATATTAGTAAGGATCTTCAGTCAGCATTATGAAACTGAACATTATGGCTGAATTGGTTATGTCTCCTACTTCTCTCCTGCATCATTTCTGTTCACTGTTCACAACCATACTGCCATTCAAAGCTCTATATATATATATATGAGAGACACTTCTACAGTTTCATTTACACTTTTAAGTAAAATATGACTGTCATTACACCATTTTTACTAAAATGAAGCTAAAATGGTATTTTTAAAGAACCCCTACACAAAATTCCATTAAAATCTCACAAACGATGGGGGGTTTGCGAAATTGACGAAGGTATTAGGAACTTGGAAAGAGGAGCAAGATTGGTTTGAACCAGTCCATAATATACACCCACCCCTCTTCCACACACTGTCACCCCAATTTTTTTTTTTATTTGCACCTCTCCAACTCGGTAGCGAAAAAACTATTGTTAGGTAGAAAAAAATATTGGATGGGTATTCTCCAACCCCCTCCCCTCAAGTTACGCCTATGGTCACTGGTCCTAAGTCACAGACAATTGACTGGACATGGTATCCATACACAGCATTCTTTTTCCACTTTGTAATAAGCACTTAACAGCAGACTGGAAAGGCTGAAACATCACATAAGTGATGAAATACTGACACAAACTGATACAAAGTAACACTCCAAAATTGTATTTGTTCATATAACCTACTGGATTATCTGTTGCTTTTTCACTCTTATAAACACAAAATGCCACTTCCAATGTTATGTGAAAGGGGTGGTGGCCACATAAAATTATCTCAGATGTCTGGGCTCAATGCGAAGTTCATGCATACAGGATATGAGGTTAACTGGAACAGTTGCTTGTCTAAGTACTCAACTGTCCCTTATCAGTTGCTTGTCTAAGTACTCAACTGTCCCTTATCAGTCACCATCCTGCACTTCAATCTTTCATCACTCCAAATAATTGTGACAGGTCATCTGCTAGAACTCACACATTTAGTCTGTTACTGAAACTTAATCTCTGAAGCCACATTTGCCTGGATTACATGCAAGGAAATTTTACACACTAGTTGAGATGTCAAAGACGGGTTTTCTGATGGCCAAACTAATTGCAATTCCAGAACACTTTTTAAGAAAAATAATGTCTCATAAAAAATAACAGTTGCTATGGTGACCCATATATACATGATATATTTAAAAGACTGGCATAGTGGGGAATATCCACTGAACATTTGTACTGTCACGCCATCACCAGCTTATCATTACTACAAACATAACCTATTTTTCTTGATTGACAAATGATCTGTAAATAGATGGTCTGCTAGTACTTAAAACATTCTCAGTGTCATTGCTGTTACTGGAACTATGTCCATCCAAAACAAAACGATGATCTACAAGCAATCCCTTATTCCTTATATTGAAGGCATGAACAATCTATATTCACACCTTTACCTGCTGTCATTTATGCATGCCATTTAGGTAGGAAGATACTGTAACCACAGAGTCCCTGGCATCAATGATTGAGACTTTATAAAATCTGACATTGTCATGGTGGTCAGTTTTCTGATTGTTGTCTTCTGGTTTATAGTTTTAAGTGGGTACCAACATTTTGGAGAAATCTGCTGCAGGCACATGGTGGCAGAATGTTTTTTCCAGAATGCTGATATCCATGTACAAGATTATATAATGTTGCAACTCAGAAAACAACAATCTGGAAGACAAGATTAATCACTGCTGACAATTATTAAAAAATGACAGGAAGTTCACAAATCAAAGGATAGTTTTAATGTAGTGGACTTAAAAGTGCTGTTTGGAGAAGATATGTATGGTGTTTCCAAAATGGGGATCATATTCCTACATTCAGCAAATGGTTCCTTGTCAGGTAGGATGGATAGGTATAGCTTTGTTTGCAGGAGGCCCCAGGATCCTTGTCACTTTCACTGTGGAGGCCCATCTGGGGAATGTACACGAACCCCATCCCCAATCATCCAGCCCAGTCACAATCGTCCATCACATCCAAGGTGCTACATGCATAATCATGGTGACAGTGGTGGCATCCTAGTATTTCTACATCTTTATCCATAATATATGCAAAAATTCAGGGTATTAAAAGATATTTATCATAAGTACATACACATAATTAACTGCATTTGATATCCAAGTATGCAGTTGGGTTTACTAAATACTTTAATTAAGACAATGTGTCTTATGGTACACTAAACACAAATCATATTGGCACTGATATGAAGTTAACATAAACATTGCTAGAAACACTGCTGATTACCTCATGTAAGTCAAAATGTGAATGACAAGAAAATGTGTGTTGACAGATGTCAACTAAAGCTAACTGATTTTATAAATCAGAGGTATGAGTCTCACAACAGGGCTTTTATCTCAATTTCCCATCTTGCATTTTGTACCATAATTATTGTCATTTCTTCTTTTTAGATCATATTCTGTACCATCATGCTTCTCTTAATTTTGTACCTGAAGCAGAGAATTTTTAGATTACAAACATCTCTTGTAAACATCATAGAATGGAAGAAACTGAAACAGTTTACACTTCATCTCATATTTTTTCCAAGCAGTAATCTTGATGTCTCACTCATACATCTAATAAAACACACATTAATCATTCAATTTTTTTTATGGTACACAATATATGGCACTTCACTGACAACATGTCACAGATTTCATGTACAACTAATACTGAATAGGATTCTACACATGAATACTGTGTGACTTAACCTTCTAATGCTCTTGTGATTACCACAATATGTACTAGAACCACTGTGCAAATGTTAAATCTATATGGTAACACAGAATGATAGGAACCCATTAAAAATATCACTTTGCACACTGAATGTCACTAATTCAAGTACAAATAAAGTATAAATATTGAAAAAAGAACAGCAAATTGAGGTTTTCCTGTAATCTATAGTGTGTCCTAACTAATATCAGATGAGTGAGTAGAGTTAAATAAAAATGACAGTCAGAATTGGTGATATGATCACGTCAATCACAACAAACTTATAATACAATCATCAATGAATGCTACATGTTTTGTTCCTTGCAGACCATCATCACGCACTAGAATACATGACTTAAAACATAAGTACATATGCTTATAGATGTTTTAAAATTTGTGAGATACCACAAATTTTTACAAATATTTATAGAATTGTCATAGCATTGAATTGTATGTATTTTCAGGTGCTCTTATATACTTCCTGATTGTTGTATATTTGTTGTGTTCTTTCTAACACTGTTAAAAATTGTGTTGACTGGTTCTTACTTGCTTGAATATTCAGTTGTCTGGTGTATTTTGGGTGAGTGTAATTTACCTTGAAACCAACAGGTACTTGTTATGTGATTTTTGGTGGTTTTTGGAGTTTACTTGTTGGGTTGCATTTATAACCAAAGTTACTGCATGTAATATATGTTTACATTTTATTATTTCTTTTCTGTGTCATATCAGTTTATGTCCACTCCTGTTTCTTGTGTCACGTATTCTCCATATGCCAGTTATGTCACAACACGACACAAGAAACAGAAGCGTACATAAACCGATATGACACAGAACATAAATAACAAAATGGAAACATATATTACGTGCAGTAACTTTGGTTAAATATGCAACCCACCAAGTAAACTCCAAAAATCGCCAAAAATCACATAACAAGTACCTGTTGGTTTCAAGATAAATTACACTCACCCAAAATACACCAGGCAACTGAATATTCAAGTAAGTAAGAACCAGTCAACACAATTTTTAACAGTTTTAGAAAGACCATAGGAAATATACAACAATCAAGAAAGGTATAAGAGCACTTGAAAATACATACAATTCAATGCTATGACAATTTTGTAAATATTTGTAAAAATTTGTGATATCTAACAAATTTCAAAATATCTAAGGGCACATTCACTTATGTTTTAAATCATGTACTCTAGTGCCTGATGATGGTCCACAGGACTGAAACATGTAGCATTCACTAATCATATTATTAAAAGTTTGTTGTGACTGATAGTATTATATACACCAATATGAACATGTCACAGCACAAAGGGATGAATTCCCTTAAAATTATAAAATTACAATCATACATTAATGCTCCTATTGACATAATCCAGCACTGTGCTTGTATCAGTTTATATACAACAGTGCTTCTGTTCAGGTATTCTTCTCACTGTTCTTTTTATCTGAGTCTTTGTAAAACTAGAACAACTCTGTACATGCAACCTCCTCTCATAAGCCAGGTTCACAAACTGCAATATGTGTCTACTCTACTCTTTCTTCCATTCAAACATTTACCCATATCTCAGCATGCACTTTGCAGTTCAAACACACACATCTCAGGACAGTTTTACACTGTCATCAGCAATGCATTAAAAATATTTGTATGCATGTCACACTGTATTAAAACAAACAGCAGCAAAACAAACAACCATTTATGACGTGTTTTACGAATATTAAAAACTACTGACTTAAAAAACTGCTTTTACTGGACTGTCCAACAGCTGATTAAATTCCATTATGTATTAATGAAATATGCAAAGAAGTACACTCAATGCACTGTAGAGTAATAAAAAGAATCCTTGGCTTCACAGTAATTTAAAATAGTAACACTATTTCAAATATCTGGCAGTTATATTGAAACAAGAATGTTTTGCCTTCAGTCTAAGAACTGACCTGGATGAAATGTTATTAGAGAGCCAGTTCCTAGAGCATCAGTCTTGTCCTCTCTTCAGCAAAAATATATATTCATAATTCACTTGGTGGGACAACGTTTTTGGCATTTGCATATGTTTGGTATGTACTTATTTGGTAACAGGGCACTGCATGTTGCAACATGTTCTAGCTAAGAATTATTCAGTCAATATGTAACGTGTATGGAAATTTCTTGCTTTGCCTCATAGTATCTTTTGGATAACATGTTATACTGAAGCACTGGATCACATGTACAAAAGTAGTCACAAGTGTATTTTGTGTGTTATATGAACCATATATTTAGTCTGTCAGGCATTCATGTTAGTCTCTAATAACTGGTCTGTGTGCTAACATATCCTTAGGCAGAACATTACTTGCAAGTTTATCAACACAGTGTCTCTAGATGTGCACTCTTGGTTGAATGGTTGTTTGTGACTGAATCTCCAAGGGATGGTGGTCCCTGTGAATAGAGAGAGATGTGGTGCCCCATGTTAGTCCTGTGGGTACGCTGTGGTCGCAGACACCATAGTCTGTTTATGGCAGACCATACTTGGGGCTGACAGCCAGCCACAATGAAGATCAATACACCTTGTAGTGTGTTGATGAGATCAGTTACATACCAGATGTAATGTGGGCCACCTACAGCCCAAGAGATCACATCTGCCAACCAAGTTAGTCCCATTACCACAACCAACTTCAAACACACTCGGCCAAGGGTTGCCCTGGAAACAAAAGTAGTTTCATTATGAAGTTATGTTTGTATGATATATAATAGCTACTACATTAAACAACGTGGGCCAGGTAGCTCAGTCGGTATAGCGACTGACTACGGACTGGAAGGTCCGGGATCGAATCCCAATGGGGACGAGATTTTCCGCCCCTCCAGACCGACCCTGGGGCCCACCCAGCCTCCTGTAAAATGGGTACCGGGTCTTTCCCGGGGGTAAAGTGCGGCCGGGGCGTGCTGCTGACCACTCACCCCCTTCTAGTGCCATGGTCATGGAAGAGTACAGCTATATCTTTACCCACCCTCTGGGCCACACCGGGCCTGTAATGGGATCACTTGACCTTGACTACATTAAACAACTTGTTCTTACATCTGTGAGTGGTGCAGTTTAATGGCACGTGTTCATTTGTCTTCATGTAAGTAGGTGACAGAGCTTCACACTGGCAATACAGCACATATGCCTATGGATCCCTCAGTGAAATTTCAACACACGCACCACAGTAAATTATTAAACACAAAACTCATTAAGCTATGAACATTCATTAAGCAGGTAGAGTTAATGATATTGATGGCGCTAATACCAGCTATCAAGCACTCTACAGAAACTGGAATGTGGCAGCAGACAACAAATATGAGTACCCAACGTTTTGGAGTGGGATAAAATAATACTGTAAGAATTGTGAAGATGCAGGAACCCCCAGTTACAAAGACAGAATATTCAAGGAGGTAACCATTATGGTGGACTATAAATTTGACCTTTTTATAAAATATTCTAGACCCCTGTCTTTTCAACATAGCCATATTGAGAGGCTGAATGTTTGTCCATCTCTCTGTCCAACCCCTCTTTTCGGTTTCATATAGAAATACTGTGGGCACCTATTGACTGTTATATAACTGTTTTATGAACTGCACACCACTAAAGCTGTCTGCATTTTGATACCCTTTAATAAATCTGAAAGGAAGTCGCCAGTGAATGTGGAAAAGAAATTTTAAGCTCATAGTTCCGTGCATCATAATTCAATATTAATAAAACTCTAACTAGATGCAACAATATGCAGATATTTATTTACTGCAAAATCACTCTACATGTTTCGAGTGTCACAGCACCCATCATCACGAGTACTAAAAACTGTAACCGTAGCCTCTGGTACAGGTCATAATATGGGTACAGCTACTTCCCTCCAAGTCCTGATCTGGCCACATTGGAGGGAAGTAGCTGTACCAGTATTATGACCTGTACAGGAGGCTGTGGTTACAGTTTTTAGTACTCCTGATTATGGGTGCTGTGACACCCAAAACATGTAGAGTGATTTTGCAGTAAATAAATGTCTGCATACTGTTGCATCTAGTTGGATTTTTATTAATAGTGGAAAAGAAACTTACAAGATTCTAACAATATCAATCAAATATTTACTTTTTCAAGATATGTGGTTGAAAACTGCAGAAAAATACAGCATCATCAGTCAAAACAATTAAAAATCTTCTACTTACCAAAACTATTCATTCTGACTACAAAAAATTGGCATACACAATATCCAACACCATACACACTGTGCTGACATGTTCTGAAGAAAAGCATCAAGCACTGTTCTATACCTTTCAGTGTTAGACTTGACCACTTCCCTGTTCCATAAACCACATGTCAACTCACGAGCTGTAGCCGCAAACAAGGTCAGGTTTATCAGTAGCAATATTCCAACTGGTCCGTAGAAGTATGGAAGTATTTCCACATCTCCTGCAATGATAAAAGAAGATGCATGATAGAAAATTTCAGTACAATAGGAACGTATTTGGAAAAAACAAACAAACATATTTTCTTCAATGGTGACCAGTTCACTTCTCATGTTGATCATTAACACAATTAAAACCCAAACTTTTACAACTCTGATTTTACTAAAAGCTAAAAAGTGCAACATGTAACCAATGACAAAATACTGTATATCTCTGAGTTCCTTCACAAGTGCCCAGTGTACAGTCCTTCATAACAGTGAACAAGTTCCAATGGCAGTCCAGTTCTTTCCAATCCTTGCTTGCTGTACGGCTTCAACATAAGTTAACAATAACTGTCTGAAGTTGCTAAGTATGTTTATTCTGTATATCTACCCTACTCTGCAGTTAATTTCATTTAGACAGCATCAACATGTTACCCATCGGAGGACAAGTCAACCAGAAAATAGTTTCAGGTTTTACTACAATGACTAGTTACATAATTACAAGTATCTTGGCTATAGGCTCTTGGCTTGGCTATTCCACAGTCTGTTCTCGTTGGGTGCCACAAATATTGACATGCACTCAAAGAGGCAAGAAAAGAAATTTCCACAGAGGTTTTGCACAGATACAGTACATGAGGTGAGTACCTGCATACCTCCATCTGTCATAAAGGATGAAACATAGGTTGAACATTCTGAAAATGAATCCAAATAGCAGTTTATAGAATGGTGCCACATGACATACCAAAGGAAGAAGAAATTCAAGAATGCAGTGTGCCATCATGGCTGCAGTCCTCTGAGACAATAATGTAAAATTATAACCCCGGGAACCAACAGTGCAGTCTCAATGCTTGCCTTTGTTCAGTCTGTCACACAAGGAAAATGTTAAATTGTTTCTCCTCCCTTACAACACCAGGCCACAGAGAAGTGTATGAACCAATGAGACCATCACAGAATTTTGATGGAAAGTGGTACAGCACTTATCCTACAGTCCTAACGTCATATCATTACATTTCCACCCATCTGGTTCTTTGAAAAACAACACGTGAGGACTCCATTACACAGATAATGTGGCACTACAGAGGAAGGAGGGAAACTTCTATCTGGCAGGAGGTATACTTTTGTCTGAAAGTGGAAGAATAACGTTGACAAAGATGGAGATTATATTAAAAAATAGCTTTGCCCTCAGCAATGTTGTAGTGAGGTTCCTAGAAATTTCTTCATGTCTAACTTGTAAATAGCATAAAATAAAAATAGGAGGCATTAATTCCTGCCTAGCCTTTGTATGTATACGATTATGCATATCTGTGAGTGAGTGTGTGTGTGTGTGTGTGTGTGTGCCTTACTTCCAAACTGTTATTTATGCTAAAGAACATACCATAAAACCAGCATCGCCCTTGACCAAATCGAGGTTTGAGCAACGAGGAATATGCTTCACCAGGAAGATTGTCAAGAATGGCAGCTATACCAGCAATAAGCAGAGGTCCTCCCCAGGCATACAGCTGATATAATCTTAGTCGAAATGTCTCCTGCCCTTTGTCCAAACTTGTAGGCCTCAGATCCCTGCAAGCAGATGTATTATTACCACATATTAGCTCATGGACTGAGAAACCAGTCATTTCAAGATTCAAAGTTTTGAGGACACTGGAAATTTAAATTGTGGTCTTCAACACTGTTGTTTTGTAGGTGGTTGCAAATGATCCAAAGAAAGTATCAACCTTCATCTTCGGGGCTGATGATGGAGGCTGGTGAATACAACAACCTTATCCTTGCATGAGATAACCTGTACTCTCCACCCCCCCCCCCCCCCCCCCCCCCACCAACCAAAACAAACAGGGGGCCGTGTGTGTTTTTTATAAAAAAAAAAAAAAATCAAAAACACAGAAGAAGAGGGAGAGAAGGTGT
>Ga0123357_10014300_pt1 | contig 10350 bp, 8 predicted proteins | sample TergutEmb28metaG_FD_89873 | JGI IMG/M metagenome (GOLD analysis project Ga0123357, IMG submission 89873) | Embiratermes neotenicus P4 segment gut microbial communities from Petit-Saut dam, French Guiana - Emb289 P4 | ecosystem: Host-associated > Arthropoda: Insects > Digestive system > Gut ... | reverse complement strand
GTCTGTTGGCAATGGGGTGTCGGCAAGGCCGTGGATGCCGCCGGCAAACGATGAAATTGGGTTTTTGTTGGGGAGTGATTGATGCAGATGTCAGAAGAGAATCAGACGCCTGGGGCAACTCCCAAAGGGTTCCCCGATTTTGATCAGTTGGACGCCCCGGTCACGCAGGCGGCTGCCACGGCGGGGCCGCCCAATGGCACGGTGCCGTTGGCCCCCGAGCCTTCGCGCGAGGAGCGCCTGGCCGCGGTGCGGGCGGCGGTCAATCCGCTGCTGGAGGCGGCGCAGCCCTTGCTGCGGGCGCTGTGCGATCTGCCCAAGGAGCTTGAAGCGACGCAGTTGGACACGTTGCACCACCTGCTGATGCGCGAGGTCAACAATTTCCGGGAGATCTGCGCCAGCGCCGAGATTCGTTTCGAGCACATGGTGGCGGCCAGCTACGCGCTGTGCACCGCGATCGACGAAGCGGTGCAGCGCCGGCCCTGGGCGGGCGGTTCGGGCGCGGAGACGGGGGTGTGGGCGTCCAAGCAGCTGGCGCAGCAGTTCCACAACGACTCCGATGGCGGCGAGAAGGTGTTCATGCTGATTGGCCGGCTGGCCGCCTCGCCGCGGGAGCACATGGACCTGATCGATCTGCTGTATTTCATTCTGGCGCTGGGTTTCGAGGGGCGGTTTCGTTCCGTGGAGCAGGGGCGGCGGCAACTGGAGACGATTCGCCACCGGCTCTACGAGATGGTCATCAATGCGCGCGGAGAGGTGCCACGCGCGCTGTCGCCGCACTGGAAGGGCGAGAGCGCGGGCCGGCTCGGTTTGCTGCGTTCGGTGCCGGTGTGGGTGACGGCGTCGGTGCTGGCGCTGGCGTTGCTGTCGCAATACGCCTGGTCCAAGTATGAACTGGTGCAGACCAGCGCGGGCGTGGAGGCCGGCATTCGCGCGATCGGCGCGCTGAGCCCTCCGCCGGAGCCTGAGCCGGCGCCCGAACCGGAGCCGGCGCGCAAGCCGTTGCGCCTGAAGGAGCTGCTGGCGTCGGAGATCGAGCTCGGCACGGTCAGCGTGGAGGAGGACGATACGCGCGGCGCCGTCAGCTTCAAGGGCGATGACATGTTCGCCCCCGGGCAGGCGCGGGTGAACGCCAAGCTGGCGCCGACCATCGCCAAGGTGGCCGATCAGATCAACCAGGTTGCGGGCACGGTGCGGGTCACGGGGCATTCGGACAACCGGCCCATCAAGACGCGGCAGTTTGCCAGCAACCAGATTCTGAGCGAGCAACGCGCCAGGGCCGTGGCGCAGGAACTCAGGAACAGCGGGGTAGCGCCGGAGCGCCTGGTGGTGGAGGGCAGGGGCGACACGCAGCCGCTGGCCGACAACGCCACGGCGGCGGGGCGCGCGCGCAACCGGCGCGTGGACATCGTGGTCACGCGCGACGACGAGGCGCCGGTGGCGGCGCCAACGGCGGCCCAGCCGACGGCGCCAGCGGCCATGCAGCCGGCAGCGCAGAAGTCGGGTGGCCAGCCATGAGCCGGCGCGTGATCGTGGTGGGGGATGCCACCAGTCACGGCGGCAGCGTCATCACCGGCTCTGCCAGCAATACGGTGGGCGGCCGGCGCGTGGCGCGCCTCGGCGACGAGGTGAGCTGCCCCAAGCATGGCAATAACCAGATCGTCGAGGGCCAAGCCGGCTACGACATAGACGGCAGGCCGGTGGCGCTCGAAGGGCATCACACCGCGTGCGGTTCGGTGCTGATCGGTTCGGTTGGCAAAACGGTGGGTTGAAGGGCGCCAGGAAAAATTCTCATGCAATACCTCATTTCGTTTGTAAAGTTCATTTTTTCGCGCGCCATGCTGGCCTTCATCGGGCTGGTGGTGCTGGCGCTGGTGATCTGGTTCGTGGGGCCGCTGCTGGCGGTCGATGGCTTGCGCCCGCTGGCTTCGGTTGGCGTGCGGGTCAGCCTGATCGTGCTGCTGCTGGCGTTTGCGATGTTGTGGCTGACCTCGGGGCCGGTCAGCCTGGCGGGCGTGGCGGCGCTGTGCCTGCTGATATGGCATGGCGGGCCGTTGCTTTCGCTGGGCGCGCAGCAGCCGCTGGCGCCGGTCTGGGTGCGCGTGGTGGTGATCGGCGCGATCGTGCTCGCCTGCGCGTTTTACTGGCTGCTCAAGCTCTGGCGGCTGTTGCGGGCGGATCCGCAGGCGATCACCAAATTTTTCCTGGACCGCTCCGAGAAGGACAAGGCCAACGATGAAAGCCGCGAGCAACTCAGGAGCGTGGCCGGCGTGGTGCAAAACGCGGTGGCCCAGCTCAAGAGCCTGCGGGGCACGGGTGGATTGCGGCGGATCTTCGAGGGCAAGCGCTACCTCTACGACCTGCCTTGGTACATGATCATCGGCAGTCCCTCGGCGGGCAAGACCACCGCGCTGCTCAATTCCGGTTTGCAGTTTCCGCTGGCGCGCAAGATGGGCGGCCCAGCCGGGGGGGCGTCTTTCAGGAACAGCGTCGGCACGGTCAACTGCGACTGGTGGCTGAGCAACGATGCGGTGTTGATCGATACGGCGGGCCGCTATACCACGCGGGACAGCGACGCGGTGACCGACGCGATGGAGTGGAAGGGCTTTCTGGGCCTGCTGCGCAAGCACCGCCCGCGCGCGCCGATCAATGGCGCGATCGTGGCGCTGAACACCGCCGAACTGCTGGGCATGGATGAGGCGCAGCGGATCGACCACGCCGGCATGGTGCGCGATCGGCTGGAGGAACTACGCCAGGAGCTGGGTATCCGGTTTCCCGTGTACGTGATCGTGACGAAGGTGGATTTGCTCAGCGGCTTTTCCGAGTATTTCCAGTCGCTCACGAGCGAGGGGCGCGCGCAGCCGTGGGGCTTCACGTTGGCCTACGAGGGGCTCAAGGGCCGGCCGCGTGCCTCGGCGCAGGACATGGCTGAAGGACAGGGGGCGTTGCGCGAGCGGCTTCGCGCCGAGTTCGGCCTGCTCAAGACCCGGCTGGACATGGGCCTGCGCACGCGGCTCAACGAGGAGTACGACCTGGAGCGGCGTCATCTGCTGCTGGGACTGCCGCAGGAGATGCAGGCGCTGGTCGATCCGCTGGTGCGGATGCTGGACGAAATCTTCCTGGACTCGCGCTTTGACGACACGCAGCATCACAACCCGTTGCGGGGCGTGTATTTCACCAGCGGCGCGCAGGCGATGAATCCGGTCGCGGCGGATCCGGGAACCTTGATGCAGCGGCTGAAGCGCAGCCTGGAGCTTGCGGCGCGCGCAGCCCTGCGCCAGAAGACAGCGTCGGAAAAACAGGGCGAAGGCCATGGCGAGGAGGCAGCGTCGAAAGACGCGCAGGACGGCGCCAGCAAGCCTGCCGGCGAGGCGCCGCGCGGCGGCCAGATCATCACCGACGCCGACCGGGGCCGACTGGGGTTCTTCCTGCACGACGTGCTGGCCAAGGTCATCATTGCCGAGGCGCATCTGGTGCGCCCGAATCTGCGCTGGGAGCTGCGCTTTCGCCTGCTGCGGCTGATGGGGCATGCGCTGGCGGTGGTGGTGTTTGTGTGGCTCGCCAGCGCGCTGATGCTCAGCTTCGAGAACAACCGCAAGTACCTGGCGGCGGTCAATCAGCGCGCGCAGGCGTTGGACGGGCAGGTGCGGGCGCTGTTTGCCGCTCCCAAGCCGGCCGGTGTGCCGGACATGCTCAACGCCGCGCGCGAGCTGCCCGGCTATGCGGGGCTGGACGTCACGGATCCTCCGGGGAGTTTTCTCTATGGGCTTTACAGCGCCCCGCCGGTGCTGGAGGTGGCGGCCGATACCTACGCGCAATTGCAGGATCACACGCTGCTGCCGGCCATCCTGAGGCGCGTGGAGGCGGTGCTCGCCCAGAGCGTGAAGGATGAAGATCCCAAGCTCGCCTACGAAACGTTGCGGGTGTACCGGTTGCTGCACGACCGCCAGCGCTACATGAACGGCGGCGCCGGCGACGTGCGCGACTGGGTGCTGCGCGACTGGGAGCAAAACGGCAGCGCCACGGATTTCGGCGGTCGTGCGTCGATGGTGGGGCACGTCGAGGCGCTGTTTTCTGGCCGGCGGGCGGTGCAGTCGGCCTCGTTGCCCAATGAGGCGCTGGTGCGCCGCGTGCAGGAATTTCTCGACAGCAACACGTCCACGCAGCGCGTCTATGAGCGCGCCAAGGCGGTCATGGCTTCGCTGGCTCCGCAGGAGTTCACGCTGATCCGGGCGGTGGGGCCGCAGGCCGGCACGGTGTTTTCGCGCGCGCAGGGGCTGCCGCTGGAGAAGGGGGTGCCGGGGCTGTTCACCTATGACGGCTATCACGAGCTATTCAGCAAGCGCCTGCCTGAATTCGTGACCCGCGCGCTGGAAGACGACGCCTGGGTCATGGGGCGCAGCGCCGCCAACGGCGCGGGCGGCAAGCGCAATGGCGCGGCAGACGCAGTGGGCAACAGTCCCCTGCTGGCCGACATCCGGCGTCAGTACCTGAGCGAGTACGCAACCCGATGGCAGGAATTTTTGGACTCCATTCGCACGGTGGCTGCGGACGACAAGGCCAGCTCCAGCCTGGGGTTCGATCTGAGCGTGCTGCGCCAACTCGCGGCGCCCGATTCGCCGCTGTCGCGGCTGGCCCGTGCGGCAGCGCGCGAAACCACGCTGTCGCGGCCATTGCTCACGCGCGCGCCGGAAGACAGGAGCTTTTTCGACAAAGCCACCGACAAGCTGAGCGAGCAGAGCCGGGAAATCGGCAAGAACCTCGGCATCCGGCCTGAAGAACGGCTGGAGCGGGAAATCGTCGACAACCGTTTCGCGGCCTTGCGCGAGGTGGTCACGGGACAGCCCGACATCGGCTCGAACGCGAGCGCGAGCGCCGCGGCCGGCGGGGCCAGGCCCGGGCTGGAAAACATATCGGGTCTGCTCAATGAGTTCTACACCCTGCTGGTGGTGGCCGACACGGCGCTCTCGTCCGGGAGCCTGCCGCCCGGCGGCGTGGAAATCGGCGCGCGTTTGAAAATGGAGGCCGGCAAGCTGCCCGCGCCCTTTCGCGAGGTGCTGACGGCGCTGGCCGTCAACGGCGCCGACAAGGTGACGCAAGGCGCGGCTGAAATCCTGCGCAAGCAGGCGCAAGCGCAGCTCGACCGCATCATGGGACTGATGGCGGCCCAGGTCAGCGAGCCTTGCCGGCGCGGCCTGGAGGGCCGCTACCCGCTGGTCCCGGGGGCCGAGGATGCGTCGATGGAAGACTTCACGCTGGTGTTCGCCGCGGGCGGCGCCGCCGACGAGTTTTTTACCAAATACCTGGAGCCTTTCGTCGACATGAGCGTGCGCCCATGGCGCTACAAGAGTCCGGACATGCTTGCCGCGGCGGCGGGTGACCAAGGCGCTGTCGGCGGCGGCGCGCAGCCGGCCGCCACCGGGCCGACGCTGCAAGGCGAGTTGCTGAAGCTGCTGGTGCAAAGTGGCCCGGACCTGGATGCGTTCTATCGGGCGCGGCAGATTCGCGATCTGTTCTTCCGCGACGCGGCGGGCAAGAAATTCGGCTGGAAGCTGGACTTCAAGGTCATGGAACTGGAGCCGAGCGTCACCGATCTGGTCATCGACATCGACGGACAGGGTCAGCGCTACGCGCACGGGCCGGTGCAGGCCTTCACGGTCAGCTGGCCCGGTCCGCGCGGCGGGTCGACGGCGGAACTGACCGCCAATCCCCGCATCTCGGCGCCCACCTCCACGCTGTCCACGCAAGGGCCGTGGGCCTTGTTTCGCCTGCTCGACAAGGGGCGCATCGTCAGCACCGCCACGCCAGGGCGGGTGAGCGCCGAGTTCCAGTTCGACGGGCGCAAGGCACTGCTCGACGTCAGCACCGGCAGCCAGCCGAACCCGCTCAACAGCGATTTGTTCAAGGGCTTCCGTTGCCCTGGCCGGTTTACCTGATCATGCTGCAACCGTTGATTTCACACTACCTGATCTCGCCGCCTGCCATCTGGGGCAAGCTGCCCGGTCATGCCGATTTCGTGCGCAGCGGCGTGCGGCACGGGGAAAGCGAAGCCTGGCAGTCCTGGTTGGCCGAGCACGCCATCGTGGCGCCGGCGGCGCAGGACATGGCCGCATCGCTGCCGGCCGCGTTCGTGCTGCCGCCCGGAACGCTGATTTGCGCGCCCCGGCGTTTCGTGCTGGGCGTCATCGTGCTGTCCGCCGACCGCGCGGGACGCAGCCATGCGTTGCTGGTGTATCAGCAGGCGCATCCGCGTTGGGTGCGGCGGCATTTCCAGGGTCAGGCCGCGCAACCGCGAGACTGGTTGTTCTGGTTGGCGCGCGCGGTCGGCAGGCACCTGGGCGCGCAGGCGCCGGGCGAGATTCATACGCTGGCGCGCTCGGTGCATGCCTTGTGGCGATTGCACGCGCCCGATTGGCGCCAGCTGGGACATGCGGCGGCGGCCGAGCCGCCCGACGCGAAACACGCGCGTGCCCTCGCGCTGCTCAACCGCTATGCCGGCCCTGCCAGCGCGGATCACGCCGCGCAAAGCCTCGACGGCGTGCGCCATCTGCCATGGACCGATTGGCCCGAGCGCTTGAGCGGCGCTTGCGCGCAGAGCGCGTTCTGGCAACAGGACGCCGCCGGCGGTTTCGTCAATGCCGCAACCCGGCTGGCGGACCTGTGGGGAACCAGCGGATAAATCCACCTCTTGTCACCATCATGCGAACGCGTCTCATCCGACCCTGCATTCAGTCGTTGCTGACATGGCTGGCGCCCGCGTGCCTTGCCGCTCTGCTGGTCGGCTGCGAGGACGAGCCGGGCGGAGTGGCCGAATCGGTCAGCGGCTACAACCACATGTCTGGTGACGGTTGGCACATCGGCGGCTTTTCCGTCAACGGCGCAAGCGGCCCCAATCTTCAGCCGCGCACTGGCGGGGAGGGCTTCCACTGTTGCATCCTGATTCCCGAACGCTGGATGCCGGGCATGAAGGCGAAGGTGGCGTGGTGGTACGACGTCAAGGCGGGCGATTCCCGGATACCGCCTCCGCCGCAGGAGGCCGAGGTCGAAATCCCGGACTACAACGCCATGGGGCCAGGGACGGTGGCCGTTCATTTCTATCCAGAGCACCGCGTCAAGCTCGTGGTGAGCAACTACATCATTGAATACGCGCGCTATCCGATGAGCGCGGAAGACAAGCTTCCGTGGAGGACGGATTCGTCTTTTGCACGGAATTGAGCCATGACCGACAACAACGTAATCGATGCTGCGCGCCAGCACATGAGCAAGTCAGGAAGGTGTCAACCATGAACAGGCATACGCGCGCAGGCGCTGAGGAGGATTGCATGGACCGAACCCATCAGGCGCCGGGCGTGAGCGCGCCGCCTTTGCGCCTGCGGCTGGTGCGCAGCCGGGGCGCTGCGGCGCAAGGCGCATGGCTGGTGCCCGTCACGGGCGAGGGGCTGACCGGCGCGCTGGCGCTGGACGGCAGAAAACTGGACGACAAGCTGCGCCAGGAGGCTGATCTGTGCCGGATCGATCCGCATGGCCTGTCCTGGCGGCTTTGCAACGGCAGCGGTTCGCTGGCCTGCGCCCTGAACGGCGAGCGCGTGCCAACGGGCGCAACGGTGCCTGTCGCCCACGGCGACCGGCTGGAACTTGGCCTGCTGCGCTTCGTGGCGGAACTGGAAGGGGCCGAGGCCAGGATCGCCGCCGACGCGGCCTTTGACTTGCGCGATCTGGCCCGGCCTTCGATGCGGCGCGAAGATGCGCACGGCGCTGACTGGCGGGCGGGACAGCCGCTGGATGACCCGTTAAACGTGTTGGACATCAACGGGGCCAGGTCGCAACCGCTGGCGGACCCACTGGCCGAGTTGTTGGGCGCGTCGCCGGGCGCGAAAGGGCCGCAAGCGGCTTCGGCGGCAGAGCAGCCTTTGCCGGAACTGGATCTGGGCGGAAGTCGTTCAAAGGCCGATCCCGCCGATGCCCTGCTCGATGAGCTGCACGAAGAGTTCGTTCGCGCGGTGCGCGATCCGGCCAAGCCCGCCAAAAGCGCAAGCTGGGAACACCGCGATGCGTTTGACGAACGGAGCGCGTTGACGACACTGGAAGACCTGACCCGGGACGCCGTTGCGGCCTATCCCCTGGTGCGCGACGTGGTCCTGGCGCGCGAGACCATCGACGAAATCATCGATGGCTTCGGCCTGCTCGACCAGTCGGCGCTGCTCCAGGCCGAGGAGCCTTATGCGGTGCTCACCCTGTTCGCGCCGGAACTGGCGCAACGCGTGAAGACGACGATTCCGAGTCTCACCTTGCGCGAACACCACACCCTGTCGCCGGACAGTCCGATGCCGGCTGGTTGGTGGCGGCACGCCGACGAGCCACCCGAACACCGGGATCACGAGGCGTTGACCGGCTTGTTCGCGCCGGGACTGGCGCAACGTGCCCAACCCTCTGCTCCGGATCACGTCTTGCGCGGACGCCCTGCGTCGCCGCAAGCGGGCATGGAGGCTGGATAAACAGGCAAGCCATCGCGATCGCCGCCCCGCAGTGACGATTTTCTTCCACTCATTGCATTCGGATACTTTATGACCACCTCCGATCCATCTGCCGCCATCGATGGCGCATCCCGCTCTTTCCGCGCCTGGTCTCATGCCAAGCCGCTGTCCGAAGCGCTGGCCCGCGCCGAGGCGTGCGTGCGGGCCAAGCCGCGTGATGCGCGCGAGCGCTGGCTGTTGTTCGAACTGCTGTGCGTGCTGGGCCAATGGGAGCGCGCGCTCGAGCAGTTGCAGACTTGGGCCGACATGTCCCGCGAACACGACGGCGTCGCGCGCGTCATGAGTGGCCTGATTCGCGCCGAGCATCAGCGCGCGCAATTGTTCGCGGGTCGCGCCGAGCCGGCCACGCTGACCGGCGACGGCATGTCCGCGCCGGCCTGGATGGCCGGCTTGGGCGAGGCTCTCAAGCTGGCCGCGCCAGGAAGCGGCGCCGACCTTGAGGCCGCCGACCGCGCGCGCGAGTCGGCTTTGGCGCAGGCGCCGGAAACGGCTGGTCAGAGCAACCTGCTGTCTTTCGCATGGATCACCGATTCCGACAGCCGGCTGGGGCCGGTGTGTGAAGTGATCCTGGCCGGCGCTTACCGCTGGGTGGCCTTCGGCGATCTTGCCAGCGTCACCAAGGGCGCGCCGGCGCGTCTGCTCGACCTGGTCTGGGCGCCGGTGGATCTGGTGCTGCGCGACGGCGCGCCGCTCAAGGCCTACATGCCGGTGCGCTATCCAGTGCAGGCGGGCGAGCGCGATGCGTTGTTGATGGCGCGCGAAACCGCATGGACCGACGTTGGCCGCACCGGCGTGATCGCGCGCGGCCAGAAGATGTGGTCCACCGACGCCGGTGACATGGCCTTGCTCGACCTGCGGTCGTGCAGCTTCGCAAGCGCCCGGCAGCCCGACGACATCGGCGGCAATCGAGGAGCAGACGATGCCGCCGTCTGAGCAGGCCCACAGCATGCCGCCGCGCCATGCATCCGTGTTTGGCCGGGACCCGGTGCATCCGGGAGTGCGCTATCCGCGTCCAGCCGACGAGCGGGCCACCCGCGCCAACGCCCAATTGCTGCCGACCCTCTTCGACCGGCTGCGCGATGACGCGCCCAGCCGCGAGAGTGAATCGCCTTCGGAATACACCGTCACGCCCAGCCGGATGCGCGAGATCGTGCAGCGCGATCTGACCTTTCTGCTCAATACGACGAATGCCGAGGACCTGATCGACCGCGACCGCTACCCCGAAGCCGCCGCTTCGAGCATCAACTTCGGCGTGCCGCCGCTGGCGGGCAGTTACCTGTCGGAGCGCAAGTGGGAAGACATCGAACGCATCATCCGCCGCGCCCTCAAGGACTACGAACCACGTCTGCTGCCCGAAACAGTGATCGTGCTGCCCTTGGTCAAGGAGGACGCGCAGGCCCAGTACAACGTCCTGTTGTTCGAGATCCGGGCCCTGATCGACCTCAAGCCGTACCCGTTGGAGTTCACGGTACAGAGCTCGGTCGACCTCGAAACCAGCCGCATGAGCATCACCAGCGCATCGCACGTTCCGAAACGCGCGCTGCGTTGAACCGGGCTTCGCCAACTTGACCACAGCCCCTTGAACAGCAGATACCGGGAGAACCCAGCCATGCCCCGCACCCTGACCGTCATCAGCCCGGCGATCCCCTTGCACCTGGGCGCGCCCGCGCTCGAACCGGTGCGCCTGAGCGGTCGCGAGGGCCTCAACAGCCTGTTCGAGTACGAACTCATCCTCCAGACGCCCGACGCGCTCAACCTGGGCGCCAGCGCCGCCGCCGACTTCCATCTGGACGAATTCATTGGCCGCGAAATCAGCTGC
>Ga0123357_10014299_pt1 | contig 10350 bp, 10 predicted proteins | sample TergutEmb28metaG_FD_89873 | JGI IMG/M metagenome (GOLD analysis project Ga0123357, IMG submission 89873) | Embiratermes neotenicus P4 segment gut microbial communities from Petit-Saut dam, French Guiana - Emb289 P4 | ecosystem: Host-associated > Arthropoda: Insects > Digestive system > Gut ... | reverse complement strand
TAGTCAAGAAATTCCCCGCATTTCACGGAACCCGAAGGTTCATTACCGCACTCACAAGCGTCTGCCACCTGTCTCTATCCTGGACCAGCCCAATCCAGTCCATATACCCACATCCCACCTCCTCGAAATCCATCCTAATATTATCCACTCATCTACTCCTATGTCTCCCCAGTGGTCTCTTTCCCTCCGGTTTCCCCACCAAGATCCTATACACCCCCCTCTCCTCACCCATACGCACCACATGCCAGCCCATCTCATTCTTCTTGATTTTATCACCCGCACAATATTGGGTGAGGTGTGCAGATCATTTAGCTCCTCGTTATGCAATCTCCTCCATTCCCCCGTTACCGCATAACATATCATCATATCATATTTATTCACCTTCCGTTGGATCTTTACAGATATGGAAACAGTCACAATAATACATAAAAGTGTGCAGTGTATTTGTCATAAAACAATTAATAAGTAAAATACAAGTAAGACAGACAAGAAGGTAATGAATGGTAAGTTACACATTAAATGAGATCTTATAGCTGTCAATAGTCAAGTAAAAAACAAAGAACCATAATCATTAGGATGCTGACTGAAAAAATTCATCTAGACTATAGACCATATGTTTAATAAGGTAACTCTTTGATGTGGATTTGAAAAGCTTAGTATCATTTGACAAAACTTCAATATTTGATGGCAAGTGATTCTTCCAGAATACAGTACTGCTTTCTGAACTGATGTTAAGTTTGTAGAAGGTAAATGTAAGTTGTGGTTGAAACGTGTGTTCAAATTGTGAATTTCAGAATTGGGTTGGAATAGACCTCTATTGTTGTTAACAAAAACAAGTGGGAGAAAATGTATTGAGATGGAAGTGAAAGTATTTGTAACTGTTTGAATAGTTGACGGCACGAATCATGACTACCGGTATTTGTAATGATTCTTATTATTCTTTTTTGAATTTTAAAAATACTGTTGCTAGGATGTGAATTACCCCAAAAAATAATACCATATGACATGACTGAATGTACATAAGAAAAATAGAAATATATCCACAGACAAAAAAGGTTATATTGACCTAATAGCATAACAAGCCTTATTCAGTTTTGATGTTAATGCAGCAATGTGATCCTTCCATGACAGTGAATTATCGATGTTCAAACCTAGAAATTTGGTGCTATTGATGTTAGTGTTTATTGAATTGGGAGCAATTATTTGAATTTTTCTTTCATTTTGTTTTTTAGTCAAGAATTGCTAAAGTGTGTTTTATTACAGTTCAGTGTTAAAAGATTACTCCAAAACCAGTTGGTTATTTCGGTCATTACTGAATTAATATTATTCTTAAATTCCTCTGGATTAGTGTTTGATATAATAATGGCCGTATCATCAGCACATAGTATCGGGTTAGCTAATTTGTTTATGCTTAAAGAAAGATCATTTATATGTATCAGAAACAGTAAAGGACCCAATATCGAACCCTGTGGAACACCATGCTTCACATGTACCCATTTAGAAGAGAGTTTATTAGGTTTCTTATTATTCACAGATACTCTCTGATACCTATTTTCTAAAAATAAGAATCCATTAATTTGTTAGCTATTCCAGAGATCCCATAAAACTTCATTTTAGCCAAAAGCATTTCATGATTAATGCAGTCAAACACTTTTTGTAAGTCACAGAATAAACCACCAACAAGATTCCTTCTATCAAATGATGATAATACATTGTTTAGAAGTGTGTATATAGCTGTTTCAGTAGATAATTTCTCTCTGAAACGATATTGATCACCAACCAGTATATTATTATCATTTAAATAGTTATACAATGATAACTGTAGTCAAAATCTGACAATATTTCTTGTAATATTCCTTGTGATTGGGATCATTACTGTTTCTGTAAGTTAAATAAAGTTTCATTTTATTGGCACGTGAAATTCTAATACCATTAGTTAACCATCGTTTTGATTTATAGGCGTTTTGTGATTTAGTAATTGGAAAATTGTATAGAAGATTTTGAGGTAAGCATTAAGGAAATTATTAAAAATTATATTGACATTTTCTTCAAGAAAAACATCTTCCCAATTTTCAAAGCTTAACAGAAATTTGAATTTACTTATTGAGTTACTATCAACTTTCCTAGTATAGGAAAATACATGTCTGGGAATAGAAATGAAAATATTTGACAAGGTAATAATTTGTGCGTCATGGTCGGATAGACCATTAATGAGGGGATTCACAGAGAAGGCATGTCTGTAAGTATTAATATAAATATTGTCTATTAAAGTGCAGGAGTTACTGAAAATTCTTGTAGGAAATTTCACAGTGCTAAAAAGATTAAAAGAGAGTCTAAAAGAAGTTTTCTAGAATTGTCACTAAAATAGTTTACGTTAAAATCACCACATACGATTAATTAAGTTGATGGTTTATAAATTTATTCAAAATGGATTCCAATTGATTTTAAAAATAAGTAAAATTTCCTGTAAGGGATCTATAAATAAAATTATAGTAAAGCTGCTTGATAATAAGCGTAACTTCAAGGCACAGATTTCCAACTCTTTCCCTTTATTATATTGATCTAGATTAATAGTATTAAACTGGATATCTTTGGAGACGTAAATACATTCACTTCCATGCTTATACGTTTGTCTACAAAATGAAACTCCTAAAGTATATTGGCCTAAATTTACATTTCCTATTTGTTCAGTCATTAAGTGGTGTTCTGTTAGACAAATGACTTGGGGTGCATTAGAAGATAATGAAATTAGAAACTCATCAATTTTGTTAGATATTCCTTGTATATTTTGGTGAAGTAATATGAATTTATTTGTATTGTGGTCATCATACGTGAAGTTATTCGGTAATTGATTATGGTTCTTATAAACAGTATCATAATTAAGCTTAAAATATTCTAAAGTTTTACAAGAAATATATCTATTAACATTAAATAAGTTATTCCCATCTGTTTGGTTAGTACTTAGATTTGCCATAAAAAATCATTTGACCTGGTTAGTGGTATTTTCCTATTACAGATAGAATTTCTGTTGGATGGTTTAACCTGATTTACATCACAAGTCCGATTATTATCATTTTGTGTCTCATGCCATCTAAAAATTATAGGAGGAGAAAATTTCTGTTCAAAAGTGGTGAGAAGAAGAGAAACTATCTGGTGATAAACTAGCTGTTTACCTAGGTCCAAATATTCTCCTCAACACCATATTCTCAAACACCCTCAGCTTCCTTTCCTCCCTCAATGTCAGCGACCAAGTTTCACAACCATACAAAACAACAGGCAAAATTATAGTTCTGTATATCTTAAGCACCTAGAAAATCTAATATCTTTCTTTTTTAAGACGAAAAGTGGAATAAATAGTGATTTTCATCTGCCCATCGTAGAGCTTACGTGAGACACAAACGTCATATACAGCTGTAATTTCCTTGGCAGAATAATCTAAAAACTCACCACCAACTGTCTGTCTGGTCCCAGGCTGTCCGCTCCTCCCACCTGCAACACAAAATAAGCATCAGTCTGTTAGTTATTTGACCTGAGGCTTCATAACGCTTCCATGCTGTTCTTAATGACACTAAAACCTCCCTAATTCTGGGTAGGTGGCAGTCTGGAGGAGGCACTATACCGGATTATCGAAGTAGTAATTGCAGAGAGCTAATTACCTTACTATATCATTACCCTTAGAGCCTGAAAATCATCTCAATATTGCAGAATTCTGTTCCAACCTCACAGAAAACATACCGCGTCTCCATTACAAAGACCAGTTAGGTTAATTCTCTTAAACGGAGTAATGGCCGTGAAAACGAGATGACACTCATAAAAGCAAGAACAATCTATGACCAAAATACACAGTTGTTTAAATGTTAAAGAAGTTGGTAGACACACAAACCACTCTGCTCTCAGGGGCTAATTTGAACCGAATGTAATGGATCACTTATGTATGTTACTTACATGAAATTTTACAGTACATACGCCTTTTTAAACCTATTGTTTATGTAATTTTTTAATGACCCTGCAGGATCGCCGCACAAATGACATCGTATGCCAGAATAAAAAGAGAATACAAAACTGAAAAGTACGTGGGAGCTGCCGTAGCCTACTTAAGATACTGCCACGGTATTTACCTGGAAGAACTGCAGAAAACCACGAAAACCCTCAGTCAGGATTGTCGGTGTCTCAGCCGAGATTCACACCGGGATCCTCCCGAATACAAGTCAGAAGCCTTACCACTGGAGCGAACTTAGCTGTATCAAAATTTGCTACTTTTCTGTTCCTACACAGATGAAGTACCGGTACACTATTGTCACAACTATGATATTAACACATATTGCACATTTGATACGATTACAGCTTTCCAGTAACATGTATCAGCATTAATTCTCACGGAAGTATTAATGTCTAATACGTTTTTCACACTTCCCACCACATCATCCGACGTCAGGATCCCCCCTCCTTTTCTTGTCACACTGCATTTCAAGTACCGGTACACACATCTTAACCTTAGCCCCCATTCACAAACGCATCGTGTACACACCGATATGCGTCAATAAATGAATTTTCACTGTAAATCAAAACACAATTCACATAATACGAACCCTTTAGCCTGCATTTCACGCATAATTGCGAAAACCAACATTTCGCACACAAAATATCTCGCTGAGCCAATGAAATTCCAAGTCGCGTTCGCGAAGTGTATGAGAATATCGATATGCAAAATTGTTGATTGGTGGGCTATGACAAATTCGAAGAAACAGAAAAACCGGGAAACTTTCACCGAACATTGGGACCAAATTCTACCTTTATGCATAATATATAATTTAGCCTAATTACTGACACATTTCACCGCAATCCTCTCTGTTGTCAACCCGCCTCCCATAGAACTACGGCGAAGTGTTTTACTAATCTTGTTATGCCATGTGCATTCGGTTCCACAGTCCGCTACGGAAATAATACCTGACATCTATTGGACATACACGGAAATTCATGGCGGGTGCTTCCAACCGTTGATTATCTAACGCAGTGACACATTGTAGCCAATTTTCCTGCCTTAAGGAAATACAATACGATTATAAGATCACCAGTGTGTATGTGCCTGTGTGTCCTGCTTTCAAATTTTAAACTAATCGATATTTTCACGAATCTCGGTATGAACGTCGTGGCATTGGTAGCACCCAAAGTTGTAAGTTGTAATTTTTAAATTCGGTTGTAACAACATATATAAGAATACACATGTTGAAATATGCAGAACTATACTTTGCCTGTTGTTTTACATGGGTGTGAAAATTGGTCCCACGTGTAGTAAACAACATAGGTTGAGTGCGTTCGAGAGAAGATTACTGAGGAAGTTAGCTGGGCCTAAGGCTGAAGATGAAAGAAGGCTGGAGAAAATGATTTGTACTACTAATCAAATATTATTAAGTGTATCACGAATGATGACACGGGCCGGGCATGTGGTACGCAACAGAAAAACAGAAATGCATACCAGATTTAGTGGTAAAACCTGAAAGAAAGAGACTACTTGGGAATAATAAACTTTGAAGAAGATAATATGGAAATTAATCGTAAAGACACTGTGTGGGTCTGCATGGACTGGATAAAACAGGCTTGGGGCAAGAACAATTGGCGTGTTCATGGAAAAAGGTAATGGACCTTCGGGCTGCATAAAATATTCTAACCACTTCAGGAAGTTGTAGCTTCTCAAGGACTTTCCTCCGTCGAGTTATTTATAACAACGTGGCGGTCGCGCGGACTTATGAGACGAAAAACGACACTAGCGTCACTCAGTTTAGGTTCCCAAGTTACGTACTGGGATACTAACAGATCTTAGAAAATTATGCGACTTCAGTATGAATAATTTTACTGTTCAACGTAAGACAACGTGATGGTAATAGGCTAAATCACTGTAGTCAGAACTACTTCATCTGAATACCTACATATTAGATAATAAATACTCTTTGTAAATCAACAATAACAAGCATGGTGATTGCGCGAAAAGTCCAGCTTATATTAGACTAATTTAACTTACAGTATCATTAGTCAAGTAACAAATTTGCCTAAAAATAAACGAAGTAAGAATAAATTTGATGGTTTTATAGGAATATTGTAGCAGTTTAGTAGACTATGTAAGATTTCTTTAAAATGCTTCTCTATTGCCGACCTAGGACACACTAACAGCAGCAGAATATCTTGGCGCCATTAGCAGCCTCTTTATCATTACAGTATTTGTTACCTTATCCAGCTCATTGTAACTGGATACACATGTGCTGTCCAATTTGACGTTCAGGTGACCGTGCATCGTGATAAATTCTTATAATAAAACCAATGAGATGCACTAATTTCTCAAATTTATTTTTGGAATAAAAGTCTACATGTTTCGGACAGTTCCTCTGTCTATCATCAGGAGTTTTTTACTGTACACACAGCAATGGTATATGTCATACAGCTTGCGAGCAGGATCAGGATGGAGTTCCGTCCTGATCAGGCTCGCAAGCTGTCGGCAAAGTTCCGTCCTGATACTGCTCGCAAGCTGTATGACATATACCATTGCTGTGTGTACAGTGAAAAACTGGTGATGATGGACAGAGGAACTGTCCGAAACATGTAGAGTTTTATTCCAAAAATAAATTTGAGAAATTAGTGCATCTAGTTGGTTCTTTTTATAAGAATGTGCTGTCCACTATGGCTGTTATAAGTCATTAAGTTATGATTATCTCCAATTAAGAAAATTTTCAGAACTGAAAACAAACCTTCAACAAGCACATGACATAAGTCTCATAGAACAGCGCATGAATTTTAAGACACGTTCGTGAGGGATCCTCTGTGGTGACAAAGTGCTCAGATCTCCTCACAAGCATAGCAATAACAAGTTAGGAAATTTCACACAGCCTGACTACGCAACAGCCTTACGTTACATCGCTTTCTGAACTTTTGTCAAAAGCAATATGCTTTCAAATATTTGGCGTGTTGATGCGCGTGCACACACACACACACACACACACACACACACACACGTCCATCAGTAGAACATGTGAAGTGCCCGTTACCGTTTCGCAATTTTAAGTAAATTTATTAGAAACCTAATGTACCAAGTTTCATGAAAACTGGTTCGACGGTCGTCTGAGTGTGTTACATGCAGACAGACAGACCGGCAGACAGACATGTGGCCATTAATCAGCTCAAATATGCAGCATCTTGTTGTGAGTTCTAAGAGCCACCTCAGAACTTTTGGCGCTGGAAGCGTGACATGAAATAAGTTCCATGCTGAGGGCCCCAAAATATCAGACGCCACCGCACCACAGCCAGTCGTCGGAGCGACCTAGGTCCGGGGACATGTGCGCCCGCGTAGTGCATTTTACAAGATTAGACAGATTTTGACAAAAAAAATAAACGGCTGGAATATGCGGCACTATTAGAAAACACTTAAAGAAAACCGTACAGAAACACAAATGAAATTTTATAAAGTTGTAGCTAGACCATCACTAATCTATGGCAGCGAAACATGGGTAACCACACAGACAGACATGACTCGCCTAGAAGCTGCAGAGATGCGCTTTCTAAGAAGTGTTACAGGATACACAAGACTGCACAAAATAAGAAGCGAAGACATAAGACAAGAACTAGAGATCTCTGGAATACAAGACGTGAGACCCAAATACAAACAAAAATGGATCAACCACCTCGAAAGAATGGACAACACCAGACTCCCGAAATATGCCCTCACCTACAAACACCGGGGAAGAAGGGATCGCGGACGCCCCAGGAAACGATGGCAACGCGTCGATGCCGGAACAGGTCAAACGACCTAATCCATGGAGGAAGATGATGATGATACAGAGTGTTACATTTAAGTACCTAACCGTAACCGAAGTTTATTGACGGTGAGACATTAGATGAAGTCAGTACGAGATTACTGCCGATCCTATAACGTTACATGGAACATTCCTGAAGAAAAGGCGTGAAAAACCTTTTAAGTAAGTAAAATAACAAAAACAAGCAACGCAATGCTATCCAAACAAATAAACAACAAACTACTGTAACGGTAAAGGTAAAATTCACCCCAGAACAGGCCATGAAGTCCCAGAAAGGGAGTAGATGTGTAGCTCTACTCTACCTCGGCGCTAGATGGGGTGGATGGTCAACGCCACGCTCTGGCCGCTTTACACCCGGGAAAGAGACCCGGTACCCGCTGCACGAAAGGCTTGGTGGGCCCCAGGTCAGGTCCGGATGAGTGTGAAAAATCTGGCTCCTACCGAGGTTTGATCCCCGGCCCGTCCAGCCCGTAGCGAGTCGTTATACTGACTGAGCTGTGCAAAACAACTGTACGGAATTTAGGTATTTTCTGTTGTGAACGACAGGAAGGCGTATGGGAGAATGGAGGCATAGTTTCACCCATTCTTAATCTTGCCAGTAGATGGAGGTGACTGGTCAGCTCCACACTTCAGCCGCCTTACTCCCGAGAACAGTGTCCCTGATACTCGTTGAGTAGGAGGTTAAGTGTGTTCCAGGAATGTTCAGAGCAATTTGGAGTAAGCAAGAACATTTTGGTCCCTGTCTGATTGTGAACCACAGTTCCTCGGACATGTATGTATGTATGTATGTGCCCCTCTGCGTATTTGTGTTTCACAATTAACCCGTTAAGCGCCGAATTAAATCCAATATTCCATTTGCTGGCATTATTAGGAGCTCACCATATTCTCCACGTTAGCAAGATAAGGGTTAACTGGAGCCACCTGCGCTGGTTACTCGCGTATTCGTAATCAACGACAGTAGAATGTTACTGACCTTACGCAACAGATTGCTCCGAAACCTAAATGTCGCCCAGATCTGTAAGAAATTCCCTGCATTTATGGAACAACCAGGTTCTTAACGGCGATCACAAAACCTGCCACTGGTTCCTGTCTTGAGCTGGACAACTGGCCAGCATTAAGGTAATGTACCTGGTTATATTGCCCGTCCCAGTAGCCGTGCGGACTAAGGCGTACGTCTGCGACAGTCTGTGTTGTGTGATCTAGTAATCTCTTGAATGAGGAAGCCCTGGCCAACTGGTGGGCCGTTGCGCCAAAAACAAAAAAAAAATTTAAATGGTTATATTACCTTCATTTATTCCTGAACTGAGTTGAGAAATGGATTTTACTGTCGTTCACAAACGTCACTTACAGGCCGCTTCGCTGGTTCCTTCTGCAGGTCCCAGCAAAGACAACATCACCAAAAGCAAAATTAAGTCAGGCAATACTTTTCGGATCTTGTTTTTAAGCTTTCGCCGTGTTCTAAATGTAATTTGTTCCTTTTTGGGTAATTCCCCGGCGTCTGAGTTCTAAATGCCGACGTTTCGGAGCTCGCTGTCGGTTCCATCTTCATAGGCAGGTGAATGAAGTATGTACACTCCATTCACCTGCCTATGAAGATGGAACCGATAGTGAGTTCCGAAACGTCGGCAATTAGAACTCAAACGCCGGGGAATTACCCCAAAAGGAACAAATTACAATATATTTCGGGTTTACGTCGGGTCGCAAATGAGATCTTCACTCTTCTGTGGCGTTAGGCAGGGTGGATTGGTAGTTAGCTACCGACGTTTCGAGACAGCCCGTCGGTTCCATCTTCAAGGGTCAAGCAGTCAAGCATTCAGCTTGGACTGTTTGACCCTTTAAGATGGGGCAGATTGGTTGTCTCGAAACCTCGGTAACTAAATATCAATCTACGCTGCCTAACGTCCAGAAGAGCGAAGATCTCAGTTAATACATTCTTCTTCCGTGTTACCCTCAAGCAGTATGGATAATGTTATAGAACATCAGGCACTGAATATAGTTTTCTGCCATAATCAAAATTAACTAAGCTGAAAATAGCGTCATCTTATTCATTGTACAGGGTTATTCGTAAGTCCGTGAAACATTTTAAAAATTCGCAACAAATAAACTACTCAACGGATCGTGGTAGTTCTTACGCCGATAGAGAGAGAAACTATCCAAGTTGCTGTTGTTCTTGTTGTTGTTTTCATCTTATGTTTATCGGACCGTGCATCATTGTGATAGTTGAAGAAGAAGAGACCAACTTGATGTCACAATTTATTAAGTTTTATTTCACTTCTTCTATGCTGAACATGTTTCGGACATTAATACATCCATCATCAGGAGCCTGCGACTTTTCTATTGTATCACCACATTGGTCGTGTGTTCTTGTTTCGATGTGTGTTGGAGTTTCGGTGTGGTTGGTTGGCGTGGTATCCGCGTGGCAGGCTGAAGCACACGGATACCACCCCAACCCAGCCACACCGAAACTCCAACACACATCGAAACAAGAACACACGACCAATGTGGTGATACAATAGAAAAGTCGCAGGCTCCTCATGATGGATGTATT
>Ga0123357_10014298_pt1 | contig 10351 bp, 7 predicted proteins | sample TergutEmb28metaG_FD_89873 | JGI IMG/M metagenome (GOLD analysis project Ga0123357, IMG submission 89873) | Embiratermes neotenicus P4 segment gut microbial communities from Petit-Saut dam, French Guiana - Emb289 P4 | ecosystem: Host-associated > Arthropoda: Insects > Digestive system > Gut ... | reverse complement strand
CCTGCGGCGGGGGGGTTTTGAAAAATAAACAAAATGTGCCAGCAACCCCCCCGTTTTGGGTTGGGAAGGCCTTGGGGGGGGGGGGGGGGGGACGCTCTTTTATTCTCATAACTCTTAGTGCACCATGGCAGAGGAATACGTCAGGGGTGATTTAGTGTACGTTGCGTTGCTGTCATGTAACGTTGACTCGGGAAATCGGCGGGAAAAATTGTGACTCTGTGGAGGGAAAAAAGGTGTGGCTTATTTGACTGCCAGTTTAAAGCCAAGTAGGATATGCGAGGGGTGGTAAGCGTAAAGTTGTGGAATTTATGCGTAATAAGTCCCTCTCCTCTACCCCGCGCTTCTTTAACCCCATGTCACGAAAATGTGTGTTGCGCGTTACTACAATGCCACCCATTCTGTTTCCACACGCCTTCAGCCTGGTTGTTTCGTAGTGGTTAGGCGTACCTGGGAGCTTTACGAATTCCCATCCTCCTTCCCCTGTAACGCTGTGACTGAAACTTGTTTACGGTTAAAAAACACCATCAGTATGGCTGTGTTTGAAGTTCGAAGGTTTTTGTAATAAACTATGGGAGAAGTATGGCTGTGCTCCATTAGTCATCGCGTTGTGACCTCGTATGAGCGAGAGGAGGTAACCTCCACACAAGATGAATTTTGGTGCCCATCCTCACGTCTCGGTTACTTCAGGTCCAGGGCAAGTTACTTAGTGGATAGGAAGTTGGCTGCGCCCCAGACCCGGTGTGAAAGCACTGTTCAGGAGACACAGAAACAGAACTAAACGTACGTCATCCAGTTTATGTTTGATGAGACGGGAGTAGCTAGTTCCTTGGCGAAATTAACCGGAAGTATTAAAACGCTCGTCGATAGGCATGTCGATTCACTAGATCAGGGATGGGCGTATGTCCCTCTTATCTTCAGGGTCTGCGGTGCCCACGAAGCATTGTCGTGGACATTTCGATTTGAAGATTTGCCTAGAATTATCGGGATCCGACCTCCCACTGGCGCAGCATCGTATTCCAGCGAAAGACGGGCAATGTACTGTAACCATTGTTGCCGTGGAAAAGCCATTAAATATTACACATTCTGTGTGTGTGTGTGTGTGTGTGTTACCTGTTATCTGGCATTCAGAATGCATGCGCCTTATGATTGTCATCTGTGGTTTGTATGGCAGTACCATTCTTTTACGCATTGTCTCTTAAACGGAAGAATTTATGGAAAAAAAATTATTGAACATGAAGTGCGTGTTTATATTTTCTCCACAACTTTTGTTTGAAATATTTCTCATTCTAAGAATTCCGCTAGATATTACCATAAATGCGCATTGGTATTCATTTATAGTACCCGTTATTGTTGTTGTCATATTTTAATGCAACTTTAATTTTCTCGGCTGATTTTCGGAAAGTCTTCAAATATAAAATTTCACGAAAATCCGTCCAGTCGGAGCCGAGTTGTTACGTGCGGACAGAAGAACGGACAGGCAGACATGACAGATCTATAATCTTTTTTCGCAGTTTTGCGAACACTCCTGGAAACGGAACCTTCTCCATTCTCCTGTTTTATTCTCCAGTTCATCGTAGAACTGCATCATCATCATCATCATCATCATATCTGTCCATTTTGACTTTCCACTGTCTAAAACGGAGAGAGAATCTGCAGGAAATCGTAAGTCGCTGAACGTAGATGATACTTTCGTTACCGATCTTTGGTTCCTGCAAGCAGCAGAATTGTGTAGTGTTTGCGGAACGAAGGAATCCGGAACCACGTGGTCAAGCTGTTAAACAGAAAGAACGAGGACGTCGATTGTCGTGACTGCAGAGGGTGTTACTGCGACGCAGAAAAAGCAAGGGCAACTGCATTAATTGCATTCAGCAAATGAATTATCCAGGATTTTGGATTATGTACTGTATGTGTTTATGCTCGTGCTGCCGTAAGAGTGGCGTGTAATTCCTGCCATTTGTATGCTCCTTAATGTTTCTGTTAATCCGAGCAGTCTTTGGCGTCGACTTATTTATTTGCAATTCAGATTTGTTATTTTCATGTTCCGTTATATTTATGCCATGGTGTGTTCTTATCCGTTTTGGAAAACTACCAGGTATCGTTTGCGTGTAAAATGGCTACTGCTGAACCCAAGTACTGTAACTCATACCTGGTGGTATTTGTCCCTCCGTCGCGTAAATACGATGTTTGCACCTTCTGTAGTATAGTATTTGTTACATAACTGAAATTTCTTAATTGTTTACAATGTTTCATGGACATCTCCGAAACTTCCGCTCTCTGGAAATGTGAATATAAACATTTTTTTATTAAGTGTGTGTGGACGGTTTTCAGGAAATTATCAGTGTTGCTCTTGATTTCAAACGTTCGCCTTGTTCTGAATGTTGTATTCTTTCTTTAGAGTGATTTCCCGGCTTCTGAATTTTAGTTGTCGGCGTTTCAGAACACTGTTTTCCATATTCGTAGGCGGTGTAAGCATTCTTCCTGCTAACACCGCCTATGAAATTGGAACAGTGTCCCGAAACGTCGGCACAAAATTCAGACGCCAGGGAATCACCCAAAAGAAAGAATACAACAATCAGTGGTGTTTTACCCAACGTTACCCTGTCAGCTACTCGGACTGACACAATATTGAATAGACGTGCCGTAAGACATAATGACCCTACTGAGTACGAGTATTACTTCGGAGAGATTCGGATATTCTCAACACTGCTGTTCTCGAAGTACTATGAAGTAGGCCCAAGATACCTTCCTATATCGTAGTGTCACTAGTAAAAGGTAACGGTGAAGTTTTCCGTGTTTGCTAATGAACGCATGTATGTGAGTAGAGGAATAGTACCACTCATTCTTAACCTCGGCGCTGGATGGTGAGTGTTGAACATCACGCCCCTGCTGCTTTACCCTGATGCCCATTCAACAAGGGGCTGGGTAGGCCCCAGGGCAGATCGCGGTTCTGGGCGATTTTGGAGAAGAATCTTTTGTGCTACCACCGGGATTCGAACCCCGGACTCTACAGCCCGTAGCTTGGACTCTATAAGGGACATTGTCCGAGCTCCCTATTCAGATATAGCAAATGATAGAAAAGAATCTTTGATGGTCAGAATTTCACTACTAAATCGAGTTGAATTACTTGATGCCACTGAAATGTTCCCTACACTACGTACGAGAAATAAAAAGCTACAAAGACGTGTGTTAATAATAACTGCGGCCGCGGGGCGAGTTTCCAAGCCCCTGCGCTAGATCCATTTTACTACTCTTCCATGTGCGGCTCAGTATTGGATGATAACCTTATGTACAGGTTTCACTCCCTCTCCGCGAACTAAATTGTAGATGATAGTAAATGCCCTAATTTTACGTCTCGTCAATATTTAAAATGCTCTTTAAAGGATAAATTTCATGTTCTCTTTTTATCATCTTTCTCCGTTCTCTTGTACGTTCATCGTGTCGAAGACTGAATGAATCCCCTTGGGGCCTTTCGTGAAACACTGATAGTAATACGTTGTAAGACATGGGATAGCGATATTTAATTATTGTTTATGAGCTATTCAGAGACGACAAATCGAATAATATTGGTGCAGATTTGTTTTCCAAAAACGTAAGAGCCGCCTCCTATTATAGGCGCCAGGAAGGTAACATAAAGCAACTTCCATATCGAGGACCCATAGATATCGGGCGCCCGGGATTTGTGCACCCCTAGACTAGTTTACGTATGGAATTTAATAAGCGTGCTACTTAATATTATGAATGGGAGTTCGGAATTATGAGGGAAGAAGAAGTATCTGCCTCTTGCAAATCGAACTGTGGGAATTGTCACGTCATTAGTGCTTCCGACTCGGAGGATTACTAGGTTTGAATTCTATCAAGCGTAATTGATATATTTTACAGCCCCTGTAGGCAGCCGTCGCTAGTGCCCGAAAATGGGCAGTGTATATTTCCTTGAAATCTTGTCTCATTTGACGTGCAGTAAACGCCAGTACGTAACATAGCGACACAGTAACCGAATAAAGAATTAGATTTGTTAAACAGACACGTCACAGTCGTCGCCTGACGTGTCGTTGGCAGAATGTGGACCTAGGTTTTATAACGAAATCCATTACGTTCCCGTCTTTGCTGTCTAGAAATGGTACAACGTTCTGTGGGAAGGGCTATTTCCGGCTTCTTGGCGCCCGTTAGAAGCTGTGAACCCTGTGTCCCTGACCCCTGTAGGCACCGCCCATTTCGTAGACGCCCGGCGCCGAGCAAGAATAGCTCCGGATGTCAGTAGCAGCATTTATTATTACTAAGCCAAGCGAGCTGGAACTGTAAAAAAACATAAATGGTTTGATTTACCTCTAAAATCCGACGGCGATAACCAGTCGCTGACCCTCTCCTGATAAGCCATTTCTCGTTAATGGGCCCGACTCGGTGGAGAAGTGATACCAGCAAACCGACATGCAGGCTGACCCAGGTACGAGTATGTACATCGTGTACCGAATTGCTTTCACCGCAATATCTAGCGCGACGAAAATTGTCTCATTTCTGGGAGCAGGCAAAAGAAGGTACTGAGTGCTGTTGAGTTGCCGGTAGTGTGGAAGTGCATTGTGAAGGTTGCACCTCTATCGTTTCGCTGAGCAGCTTGAACGCATAGAGAGCCTGCGACCTCCTTGACGGCTGCCGTGCTCAGGGAAGCGATCAGAGGGACGCCACTATATTATGCATTTTCAGCTTTCGCAACCGAGAAAATTAATAAAAGAAAGTAACAAAAGTCGCCTGTAGCTGCGAGTAGAGCTAACTGTTCCAACATCGAGTACAAACATTGGATAATGTTCAGTGGTAAACGAGCCGTCTCTTGTTACATGTTGATAACTAAGCTCACGGTTTAGTAACCGTTTAAAGCTCCATAGTAACTACGTGTACCACCTACTTTTACATGTAAAAATTCGGCATTTTGCCCACACAATGTAGGTATTTATCTGTGTTTCCTACATTTTGCAGCATTAGCCTTTAGCTCTTTGTTATGAAGAGAGTGTGTTCTCTGTGAGGCGGGAAATGTGACAGGCTACAAAAGCTGTCAGGTTCGAAGTTACTGTTAAATACGCTTTTCATGTAGCCCTTCCGACCCAAATTCATCAGAATAAATTCCTTAAAGGCCTGCATTATGTTTACGAGTTACGCTTTTTGGCATTGAGCAGGAAATCAGACTTACGCGGCCCTTATCTCAAGTCAGTGCTTCTTGCGATTGCAAAGCTTGGGAAACTAGAAATGAGGCTCCTTTTGCGCCTTTTCTCCCTACTCACAATAACCGTATGTCACTTCCATTATTTTCCTGTCTTCTAATTTTCTGTGTATTATTGCCATATTATCTCGCGCATTAGAGTGTGACGATCGTGACGCGCTCTTACCATCTGCAGTAGCGTTGGTCAGGTGCATCAGGCTTCATTGATTGACATCAAAATTTGCGCATCTTGTGTGGTTTGGCAGGGAGAATTTTGTTCTTGCATTCATGAGGTACTGGTTTCAGGTGACTGGTTATTCTGACACACCCCCCTCCAACCTTCATTTCCACCCAGCGTGACAGTACCTTCCTTGGCCGTGATATGCTTGAAGAAGCCAGCACGGATACACCTGGAGCAGGTGAAGCTGGCTACGAAAAGCTTGAGCAAAAGAGAGTTGGTGCCCGGACGTGATTTCGAGTCTGTGTGGACTAAAGGAGATGAATTAACAGGAACATGCAGAAGTTCTTTAGTGAGGAAGTTCATGGTTTATAATTGTCTTAATTACTATCCAGACCGGCCGTGGGGCCCACCCAGCCTCCTGTACTGGGTCATTCTCGGCGGTAAAGTGGCCGGGGCGTGGCATTAACCATCCACTCATATCTTGCACCGAGGTTAAAAAAAGAGTAGAGTTGCACCTGTTCCCCCCTTGACCTTCATGGGCTGTTCTAGGGGGAATTTTGCATTTGGTAATACTACCCTAGGAAGACACCCATATGGGACGAGTGTTCCTTTGTTACGGGGCATGCCACTTCATGAATGGGTAATCGGCCCGTTACATTCCGAGGCCACTGTTTTCCCTCGAAACGCCCGGGCTCGATTATTCACTGACACGGTGTCTTAATCTCCAGCAACACCACCACGCAGACATGAAAACTCGCACATAAATGGTAAAGTTCATCCTATAACCTGCCAGAAGCCGCAGTGGGTAGTAGAGGTATAACTTTACTTTCTCGAACCTCAGCGCCAGATGGGGGTGGATGGGTGGTTAACGCCACGCTTCGACCGCTGTGCCACCGGGATTGGCCCGGTGTTGGAGGCTGGGAGGATGCCAGGGCCGGTCTGGATGGGTGAGGAAAATCTCGACGTCACCGGGATTCGATCGCCGGACAAGACTCGCATATATGAGACGCTTCGTGTGTGCATGTAAGTTGTCATTCTTACTCTGTTAGCATGGAATCGTGTAGTTTACACCAAATTACACTGGTGTAAATAAGTCTTTGTTCGAAAGTGCCATTTGAGGGATGGAGGTGCAACTTCGCTGTTTGAATGGGCAGAGTTATGAAAGAATACATTGAGGTGAAGCAGGAAGATATCAAAAGAAACGATTCCTCGCAAAATTTCAGTAGGCATTTTCCGTCACTAATGTAATAGAATATAGTAAATACGGGAAGACCGTGGATTGGATTCCCTAAACACGTAACAGGGGCTCTTGTGAACGTAGTACTATTCTGTCGGGTCCCACAAAACACACGAAATTTGTTTATGAGCTGGGCAGCTGTGGATGTCTTAGAAACTTTGATCGTATCAAGGGCAGTGAGACGTGACGGATATGTAGCACGCGTGACAGACATCATTAATACATAATTTTAGTTGGTGAGTTGGAGGTAAGGGACAGCTTGTGTGACGCAGGCGAGGGGATAATATTAAAGTGGATGTTATATGAAACTGGATGCATGAGGTGAAGAATATGTTCCATTGTCGGGTTGTTGTAAACACGGCCACGAACATTCTGTTTCCATAAAAAGAAGGAAGCCGGCCGACTGTCCACAAGAACTGTGCCGCATGGCTGTGATCACAGATATGCCCACTCTGACGCGGACGTCTCCTTTGCAGTCGGTAATTTGCGGACCCTTGTTCAAGGTCGACGGTGCTATTTTACCCACTGCCCTCTTGCTATTAGAGCGCTGAAATGAATGACCTTGGTCCACCCACTGTTGTAAACGGTCTGTTACAGCTGTAGTGGTGAGCTGGCACATGAATTGCTCTTGCAGGCAGTTTCAAACACTGAGACACTATCTTTATAGGGCATCCTTCATCCAGTCGCACCCCCATGTAGGTCAGTAAGGGTCATGGGAGAATAAGGTTAAGTAGTGAATATTTGCTTATTCAGCAGCGTTTTATTAAGAATAACATTTCTTGCAAGAAAACAGAACAATGTCATACTTTTCTCCATAGTCACCATGAAGGTAGAGGCATTTTTCACACTGTTGTATCAGTGATTGTATGCCTTCAGCATAGAACTAAGGAATCTTTGCCATTTTAACCTCAGCATTCCTGTAAAGGTAGTCGACCGGAAGTGGCGCTGCAGCCGTACGGTGGAGGGGGGTGTTTTAACAGAGGTATTAGTCTGAGGTCTTAGCCAAATCCCCTCGGGTAAGGAGGGATGGAAACACATGACAAAGAGACTAGCCAAACGTCTAATCGAAGCCCGTGTCATGGAGCGGTTACAACGGGAAACCGACTACGCTATGCGGCGTTAGACGGACCGTTTTTAAAACGTTTAAAATTTGAGTCTGCACGTGGAATTTGTATAATTGTCAAAACAAAAAGAAAAAATATAAGTTTGGCAGAAAGGAGTATAAAGAATGCCGAGATGTGCTCATGTGATGCGGTTTTATGATGCTGAATGACGTACTGTCAAACGTAAATCCGTTACCTATGTGGTGTTACGCGGTAGAGGGAGGCGTTAACGGTTCAAGTATGTAGAGCAAAGCGGTTGTGGACTGATTTAAGGAAGTGTCTTGACATTTGCACGGAGGGACTGGGGAAAACAGTGGAAAGCTGTCAGGGTAGTCGGACTCTTGGGCTGAGGCTAGAACCCGGTGCCTTTCGAACATGAAGCGGGAGTGCTGCGATGTTCTACGTGTAGATACGAATTGAGTGCTGGTGTACAGTAGGCCTACTTTGTGGGAGCTCGGTAGTTGGTACTGAGTCTAGGCTACGGGTTGGACGTCCCGGGGTTTGAACCATGCTTGAGGAAAGCGGGGTTTCTCTTCCTAGAAATACAAAGATTTCCTCGGAGGTCAAGCGACCAGGGCGTGATACTGTTGACTACCATCCAGCGCCGAAGTTACGAACGAGTAGAGCTATACTTCGCCTCCCCGTATATGCCTGCGTGTGTTTTCTAGTTTTCTCTATACCTTTTTTCTGAAATATTTCTCATTTTGAGAAGAATTCAGCGAGATGTTATAAATGTACATAAGTCTTCCTTTGAAGTAACCGTTATTCTCGTCAGATTTTAATGAAACTTGACTTTTCTCGGCAAATATTCCAAAAGTACTCAGATATCAGATATGGAAATGGGGAGCTGAGTTATTCCATGCGGGTGGACGGACGGACGGATATGACGGAGCTAATAGTCGCTTTTCGCAGTTTGGCGAACGCGTCTAACAAGACGAGATTTGCGTGTTTTTAGGTTCGTCTTCATCTCGCGCCTTAATGCTCGGCCTTGTCTATATTTGCTGTCCGGGTAGATGCTTGGTCAAAGTCAAGGTCAGTTTATAAGAGTCGCAAGAGATTATATGTGAGTTTGGCCATGGTCCAGAGTTGGAAGAAGGGAAAGCCAAGATGCCACGAGGGCGGAACATTGACCGCTACGACCAAATGTTGTTGAGGAATTCACCTTGCTGCGTACAACCGATAGACTGGATAGAGTGGACAATGGGTGTGGCCGTCTTAGAGAGCGCTAATGAACTTCGACGTGGTAGAGAAACGAGCTTGTTTGGGGATTGGAAGGTTCATGCGGCTGTTCACGTATTTGACTGCGTGGGATGATAGTGCTTGCTGGCGCGTTGAAAGTAGTGGGTTTGCTTGTTTCCACTGCAGTGTATGTGTCTGGTCTGCGAGAGAACGAAGCCTCTTTTTTTGGCAACATCATCCCGTTGTGTAAATCAATCATCAGCAGTGCAATCCACACAAAAACACAACACAGTAACCTTTGGACGTTCAGATTTATTCTATGCCGCTACATGTTTCGGTCAGTTATTTTGACCATCAGGCGGAGGTGGAATGAATCTGAGCGTGCAAAGGTTAGTGTGTTGTGGTTTTGTGTGGACTGGGCCGTTGATTGGCTAAACCTCTGTTTCATTTCCTTTTCGTTCCATGTAACGTCGTGGATGTTATATATAATGATATGTGATTTCATTAATGAATACATTTAAAATTTAATTTGACTGAATCATATGAGTCCTTTATATACGACGACAAAAATGGCGCAGTTCGAACTAAAGTAATGTTATTCTGGAACCCCCCCCAAATTTACTGGGCCTCTGAAGACATGCGTGGGTAGCAGTGTTCCAGTGAGACTGGTTGTCATTTATGTATTGCTGTAGTAACTGAATGTCGCATAATTCGTGAGCCATGATTGGTAGTTATGAATGGTTTCAGTCATATGCAGTTTCTTGTGATATCAAACCAACAAATTCTGTGGAGTAGAGCCCCATTTGAGAATCCGATGGTTGCTGATGTAGTGAAGAAATTTCCCGAATTTCATAAAAGCCTTAGTTGCCCTTCACAGGATGAATGCACTACACACCCTCTTGTCGTGTATCTTTAATCTCCAGTTTAATATTATCCCCCCACATACACTTTGGTCTTCCAGGCGGCCTTATTTCCTTGGCGGTTTCTGCGAGAACTTCATGTGTATTTCCGTCATATGCGTGCCGCATGCCCTACCCATATCCATCTTTTCCTGATTGATTTGAGTGTGAGGCTACAGTTCTTGACGTTCCTTCATACGAAGCCTGTCGCCAGTTGCTTCCTCCGTCGTAGATCGAAATGTTCTTATCAGCACCGGGTTCCTAGACATGTGAGGTACGCGGTAATGCATTTGGTTGAGACGCGGCATTACAAGCCGGAATGTTGCGGGTTCCATTCCCGATTGTGTCACTGAAATTTTTCATTGACGTAATCCTTCCGGCCGCACTGTGGCCCTGGGGTCGGCTTAGCCTCTAACAGAAATGAATACCATGGGTATTTCCTTTGGGGGGGGGGGGGGGGGGAAAGGCGGCCAGTTTTTTGGGGGGGCGTTGCCGGCTTCTGGTGGGGGCGTTTATTGGAGGGCCTCTTTCCCCCCCCCTTCTGGCTTTTTGCAGGGGTTTTTT
>Ga0123357_10014297_pt1 | contig 10351 bp, 8 predicted proteins | sample TergutEmb28metaG_FD_89873 | JGI IMG/M metagenome (GOLD analysis project Ga0123357, IMG submission 89873) | Embiratermes neotenicus P4 segment gut microbial communities from Petit-Saut dam, French Guiana - Emb289 P4 | ecosystem: Host-associated > Arthropoda: Insects > Digestive system > Gut ... | reverse complement strand
TGGGAATTTTCCCTGAAGGGGAGGATTCCCGCGGTGACCATGGTCTGGGTAGGTTAGAAGAATTTAGATTTAAGGTCCCTATTACAAAAAGAGAGGGTATTCACTGGAATGCTCCTCAACTTGGCACTGAAATTGCCTAATTGCACATTTATTCAAACATGTACTAAAGGTCAACCTCAGACCGGGAGTATAAATAGTGGAGAAATAAAAAAAAGTTTCACACCCATACAAAACAACAGCAAAATTATAGTTTTATATATCTTGATCTTTAAATTTTTGGATAGCAACCTGGAAGACAAAGATTCTGCACCGGATGATAGCAAGCATTTCCTGACCTCAATCTGCTCTTAATTCAAGAAAATATATACACATATTTTAATTACTTGACATAATCCAACTTAATACAGAAGCTTTTAAATGAATATTACATTTTTTATTTAATTTTAGCTTTCAACGATTTGCTTATTATTACAAAAAAAAAAAACTTTAATACAACACAGACTAAAAACCTGTTCATCTTATACCGTTTACAATATATTTTAATACGTTTGTTGTAAGTCTTATGGGATCCCATATTACATGAACGTTTATTCTAAGTTTTGTAATGATGGCCTGATGATGGTCAAGTGACCGAAACATGTCGTCATCAAGATAAATTAAAATAATATATTGTTGTGTTTGACTGAACTCAGAAACTATTTTGTCGTCTTTTACTCGGCAATGAGTTGTACAACACGTATAGTAACAGCGTTCACTAACTAGCCTCATTTGACTACGCAGATATTCTTGGCAGCTTCAGATATGTGATCAGTTCAAACAGGGAAATAAGTTCACCAACGAGACGCAAGGCTTTACGTGACGTCCCTAGCAGAATATTACAGAACTTACTCCGCTTTTCCAAGACGCTACAGCAGTTGACGTTTTAAAATGGTCTTTGAATAGCCATCGCCCTCGCAAAAGAGTATTGAATAGTGTCACGAATCCTGTCCCTTCAATTTTGTCCGATGTTGTTTCCAATGAAAGAATAACTTGCGAGGTTTCCTTCTGCGAGGTAGAACCGCGCAACGTGATAATTGGTTCCGTATCTTTCGAAATGACGTAGTGGCATCATCTCTTTCGGTCGACATGTCCCAGCTATTTCGATCTAAATTACAAGGCTGAAGCCTAAAATACCGCATACCAAGAGTGATTCAAAAAGAACTGAACTCTAGAAACGCCATGATTAACACTAATGTCCCTGGTGGCGGAAATGTGCACAACCTTAAAGGGCAAAATTAAAAAAATAATAATAAAAAACAAAAATAAGTAATTCTACAGTTTGGTGCACACTAGATGTTCATACGATACTTAGTTACTGAGTAATAAATTTATGCAAGTGTTTAGTTCTTTTTGAATGACCCTGTATTGTACGTGTCGTCAAGTACGTTTGTAATTCGCAGTGTGTTTCCTAGCTCTCCACCTTGTAATTAATCTGCTAGGTACTAAAGTCTGTTGTACAGCCATTTGCTCCCTGCGCTATACTTAGTGTGGCTAACTGTTTCTGTAAGGAGAGAGGCATAAGTGTGTTGAGAATGTTCACAGCTGTAAAGTTATTTTGTGTGCCAGTACATAAAACACATTGCGTTACACATCATGTCGCTACTCTCCAGTAATACTTACATTACCTAATGATGAGAACTGCTATCTTATTCCGTACGTGTTCAGGGCGAAAATAAATTTGCTCATAAGTTTTCAGTCGTGTTGTTTATTGTTTAGAAAAAGTCGAAAATGTAATACAACATGTTTCCTGAGAACTTTTCTTTTTGAGACGCACGTCACCGTCAAATTGGGTAAGACACTCCTCGGCAGGGTTATAAGTCGCGACGTTAAATTTTGTTGTTGAGTGTGTTCAAGACACAGTGTACAGCAGGCCTCATTTCTAGTCTAATGATTATAGAATACACACACGACGAGTACTGCGACATGCACTTAACCCTCAGTACCTTTACTAGTTGGGCTGCTAGTAAATGCATCGGAATTCGCACTATATTCTCCTTATCAACGTCATACAGACGCTAATGTATTTCGACGGTGTCAGTAGCGTCTCCATGACACAGGAAGCGTAATAACTTAGGTAATGGTGAATTCAGATCGCCTACCGACCAGTGAGGATGCCCTAATTACGGATGTGGAACAGTAGTTTCGGTGACGGATATGCATTATCGCACGAGAACTGAAACTATACCAGCCGAGGGCCATCGAGATAGTTCGTGACAATCAGTATCATCCACACCACTACTCGCGTAATGTACATGTTTACGGACGGTCACCCTCTAGGGGCGCAATTTTGCTAGTAGCTACGACATCAGATCGCTGTGTTTGAACTCTCTTCACGTTACATTTTACGGACATACGAAGCGTGTTTTACAAGTGAGGGTGTGTCCAACGTCCACAATATGCAATTCCGAGCACACGATAATCCTCGTGTTATGTGCTAACGTGCGTATTATGTCCGGCACAGTGTCAACATATGGGACGATGTCACTGGGAACATTGTCATGAGCTCCTCTCTGCTACTGACAACCTTACTGCTCATCAATGGTGTAACTCTCTCAGTTGTTCTACTGAGAATGCATGGAGCTACACGTCTCACTGCGAGGCAGAGGTTGTGGTTTCAGCACGACAGAACTTGGTCACACTGCGGAGAAGACCTCCGTTGGTGGTTGAGCGCGACATGTCCGGGAAAGTGGAATGGACCTGGAGGCCAATTTGACGGTCTGGTCGTCGGATCTGTCTTCGATGGGCTTTTACGTGTCGGGACACCTGAAGGAACACATTTACACACACCTAGCAAAGACCATCGAAGATCTCATGGCAAGAATTCAGACAGCTTGACAAAAGTTTAAGTCAAAACACCAAGTTGCGCACGAGCGAATACCGTGCGGCACACTAACGTCTGACTTGATATGGAGGAAGACCGCTTCTGAAACTTAGTGCAACTACGAGACGCCAGCTGACAGATAACTTGATACCTCGCCCCAATTGACGATGACGTGTATCTCTAAAACTAAACGTCTCGGGGCATAGGCCCATTCTGTACAATATCCTCGACTTATTTTTAACGAGGAATCATACTACGAAAAGCTTGTACACGAAAGTCGTTTTACCCTGTTCATTTAATAGCAAGGAATTATACGCTAGTTTACTAAAGTTTTGTAGTTCATGTTACGACAGAAACTCGATTCCTAACAGCAAAGTATGAAGTAAAACACAGTACAGAGTGGCACAATGCCGCGCTTGGACATGGTGATTACTGATTACAGACGTCCCTCATAAACATGTTGAGTAAAGTGTGATACCACAAGATTTTGGCGATATAAACGGGCTTTGTTCTCGTGTTTTAAGCTCGCCTCTGCTATCAAATGGGGTACTGACTTGTGGATTAATGTCTTACCAAGTGGTGGATGGCTACAATACCAGACTTACAATAAATGTATAAAAACTTCCATGGCAGCGAAATGCGTTGTGTTTCAATGGCGCTCACAACAATATTTTGAAGCAGTATTCCAAGCCGGAGTACTGTACTCATCCGCCATGATGTTTAAACCATATGTGCTTCAAATGTTACCTACTTTTAACGTAAATGAATTCCTAGATACGCTTCGACCTACACATATCATTTTCAGGACGTATCTTCGATATACAAAAATAGTGTTTTACACATCCAGTCTGTATACCGAAGAAACCTCCTGAAGAAGACACGTGAAGGACGAAACATGAGAGGCAATTCAATGACGTTAATAAAAAACGTATTGCATTTTGCGTACACTTCTTGAATACCCCTGGACTAATGATGTTGACAATCCACTGCTCAAGCAGACTAGACTCCCTCCCCTTTCCCAAACGTGAAAAAGAAGCCAGATTCATATTACGAAACGTTGTGGCTTATTTTAGCGTGATAAGACGAGCAACGCTCAAAATATCTGCCAAGTTTTGTGACAATCTCCTATGAGTGGTTATTTAAGTACTTTCACTGTGCTTCAAATTCAATAATTTTTATTTGTCGAGCATGCAAACTTAACAATTAAGCAGCTCAGACGAGAAAAATGCTCAATAAAGAAGTAATTTTGGTCATTTAATAGCATATGCCTCGACTTATACAAATCTTCTAACATTCGGTACCATACCTGTGTAAAGTACTACCCTGATATTCGGTGGTGTAAAGGGAAAAGACTTAGAGAACCAAAAGTAGCAAAATATATTTTCTGTGGGATTTCGAATAAAACATTATCTCGACGGTTATTGCTTTTCCTTTTGTTGCAAAATCTGAACAAACTCAAGGTGGAAATTTCTTGAAACCTACACGTCTGGAATAAATGTAAAAGGTTAAATTACCCCCTTTCTGTTGTGAAGTATTAAGTTATGAAGAAGTATGGGGAAATGAATGTATATTTCGCCACCATGACTTGGCTTCTAGCACCAAAATGTTATGCAAAACTAAATGTGACCCGACTTTTTTTTGTCACAACCTGTCGCAGCGCTATGTAACCTGAATCATTGCAGACGTCGTTACACAGAACTACAAGTAAGTACAATGAAAATGTCACGGCAATTTGGGGCGGGGGAGGCGGGAGGAATTAGAGTGCCACTCAGCAACCGAATGGCCAATTTGAGAGAGAGAGCACAGGTACAGGGACAGAAGAAAACAAAATCGAAACAATAGCAAAGCCCAAGATGAAACCAGAGCATAGTATTATGATCCATACAATTTAGGATTATATGAATTGCAGCTTTAACGGTCTAGCCTTGTGCTTTGCAGGTATAAAGTTCGAATCTTGGTCGATACACCAGCTATCCTACTTGAGGTTTATGGTGATTTCGTCTGTCCCGCCAGAAAGTGTTGATATAGTACATTGATTAGGCTACGACATCTTCCTTCCCAGTCCTTTCCAATTTATCTTCTGCCGCTGTTCTACTACTGGACACCATGGAACACTGACAGGATCGTCAAAAAACAAATCAGAAAACGGTGTAGTCTCATCCGAAGGGAGGTGGAAGTGAGGAATAGCATTCGTAGGTTTAAGTCATTTCTTTTTCTACCATTACTCATCGTATGTAAATGGTTGACTGTACCTTGCCGAGCTTGGTACCAGGAGAATACATAAAGATTCCTCAAGTTATACAAGCCTACATTGTGTAGCGAAGCGGCGGAAGGAGAGACAATAACACTCACCATTTTTTTTCTTCCTCCCTTCCTCTCGGGGATAATGCTGCAACAGTGGAACGGGCTGTAGACAATCCCCTCATCGACCGGCCGGCCTCAAATCGATTGTCTTATGCGACCAGCTCCACAAGCCATACATCATCTAGGTCGATGTTCCAGTAAAGGAAGTGGAATAACAACCATTCGTCACAAAACCAGCGCATAGAGCTTCTAGACGACTCTACACAGTCCTTAAACACTGAATTTAGTTGAGCAATTTAAGCAATTACTGCAAACGCGTCTGTATTAGGCATGCGTATTTAAAGTACGGTAGAATGGGGCTATTTATTGGTAGCCACACGCTCGAAAACCTCACAGAAAAAATGTGTAGCTGGAATATAGTTAAGGGCCTATAAATAACCTCGATTGATTGGATTGATTGATTGATTGATTGATACGGACTTGTCAAAGACTCTCCTCAGTAACATATGGACATGGTCCTATGGGTAGCTTTCTGGCTTCACAATCGGAAGTTCCAGGGTTCAAATAACAGCTCCAACACTGTGTTTCCTGACTGCGATATTACGAGATTTCTCAGTCTCTCCTAACATACACTGTGCAAAGAAGTCAAATGAGCCCACGACCGCTTCTTTCAGATCATTTCCAATTGAATGCTGACTAATAATCCTTCCATTTGATGCCATATTATCTGATTCACTGACAGCGTCATTAAATAATGAATAACCTGCTGCCAGCCAACTATTTCGAACAATGACGTCCTACGTTGATGCATTCCGTGAAAGAGACTCCGTCTCGCAAAGCTCATAGTTGCTCAATTACTCATTAAAAATGTACAGCTTTCTACGAAACCTCAATGTTCATTAACGTCTCCGAAGAAGACTGCCACTGGATCCTTCTCTCAATTTGTTTAAATCAGTCCGCAACCTTATTGCCCTAAAATCGTGTTAACAGTATGACGCATCTGTGTCAAAATATCCGAAGTGGTTTCCTTCCTTGGGTTGAAAACCAAATTTGCTATGCACGTTTCATAACTTCCACGCATGCTGCACGTTCTTCTTAAGTGGGTGGTAAGAACAAGAAGAAAGTCCAAAATACTCTACAACATAAGGACCTTACGACAGAAATACAGCGCACGTGGAATGTAAAAAAAAACAAAAAACAAAAGTGGTACCAGTAAAAACAAGGACAACTGGAAGTATCCAAAAATCATTCAGAATATACCTGAGCAACACACCGGGAAAACACGAAATCAAGGAACTACTGACAACAACCGTATTTGGCACTGTACACATACAGAACATTCAACGTGGGAAATAACATGACGTGCACCATCAGTTTTAACTACAGAATAGCTAAAATATTATACACCTTACAAATGTATTTTGTTTCAGGCATATAATTGTAAATACCCTGCATAAAAATGACAAATAATAATAATGATAATAATATGCATTAAAATTATTACCACTTTATTCTACGACGCCGTTCGTTCGTACGTTCACTTCCACATACACCTCAGGCAGGCTATATCCGAAACTACGAGTATATGGACTGAATTATGAACATGAGAATGTCAAACTTTGCTGAACCCTACTACCACCTGACCTACTTTCCCCCTCCCTCTTCTTTTCCTCCACATTTCTTTCTTCTAGGAGACAAATAATCAATAAATCGTCAACATACTTCGTGAATAATTGAGGCAAGAACGAACCAATAGCATGATCACATTAATTACTGATGACGTAGGGTAGTCAATACGATAAGAGAACAGCTACAGTGACACACTGAACCGTCCCCAAAAATTAAATATTTTCATGGATTAATTAAGATATCCTAAAGTTGCGAAGTCCGCTCTTCTGTATCAGAGGCCAGCGCACTTGCCATAGGATAGGGTCTGTTACATCACCTTTAAATATAAACTTCTAACGTGGTAATGTATCACTGATAAAAGTACAGAATGAATCTAACCTACCAGATTCTGGAAGCTTCAAAATCCTTGTGGTTCTCCGTATGAAAACAAACCATACACAAAAAAAAAGATATGTATATTCAGCTGAAATGATTTTAGCACGTCAAACTCAGTTTTATTTTGAACTTTTTTTGAACAATAAGACTTACATGCCTAACACCACGTTCTTGTACAACCTTTACAAGAGGCAGCGTCAAATAAACATGCTTTGACCCTGGCATATTCAGCTGTGGGCAGGATCCTCTAGCAAAGTAAGTCTCAAAATTCAGTATACTCCATTCTACATCTCAATAAACCTTATCCGCTTTCAGTTAAGTTAAACATCACAGGCCTCTCAAATGCATAAAAATTATAATTAATTTTAATTACGTATTTTCACACACAGATGACACTTTGCCACTTGTTATGATCAACGAATCTGACGCCTCTTCAAAACATTTATCAAACAACCTAACAACCAAACGACAGTAGCAATATTTATTTTACATCTTCCACCAAAGCGTTACATGTAATTTCATATACAAACATTTCTAGACTCTTTCTAAAAATTAATGGCATCTTAATTGCTTTATGTTTGTAATTGCCTTTCTTTAATAGCAGCTTTTGAAATATCATTATCTCAATTACATTTGTTGAGAATCACGAAACTCCAGGGTTCGTATTACTTTTAGGTTATTATCTCCGGCGATTTCATCATGGTGGCCATGTGAACTTTCTAGTTGGGAAAAATATTAAGCATCATTCATTATGCCTACAAGATATAATGTTTCAAGTAATGTAAAGGCCACTGAACCCTTGAAGTCATTCTTCTAAATTTTACATAATAACTTAGTTCGTACATCACAGAGGAAAGAGTTCTTGTCCAGTATAAAGTGAAACATTCTAATAATAAACTTTTAGCTGAACTAACATGTATTTATCGCTAGAATTATAAGAAACATATAAATACAACGTGCAGCAAACTGCAGAGCTTCTTAATGCTGCGGCAGGTGGTACATTTATTCGCTGCTGGGCTTGAAGTGGTTAAGCGTAACTACAAATGTTAATCTGCTCATAATTCAACGTTCCAAGGCTTGATTCAGAGATTTCAGAGAATACGAATACGAATTTGCGCGTCTGGGGTAGTGACAACTTCAACCATTTCAAGACGAATCACAAGCTACTGCTTTAGACTGCTCCATAAAGCGCCGATCTCAGATTCGTTGAATCCCGGAATGGAATGTACTCATTTCTTTGCAGTTTAGCCAGGTAGGCAATGTACGTATCACCTAACATTAAGGCGCGTTCGTGCAACCATTGTTGCAGTGGAAAAGCAATAAATGTTATAAATTCCGAGAGTGTATTGGTAGCCTTATTTATCAAGCATGTAAAGCTAATGCGTCTTTTATATTGTCACTTATGGCCGTCTGGCTATGCAACATTTATCCACATTATCTCATAAAAGGCACGACTTTTGGAAAAAAAATTCTTGGGCATAAAATGTACGTTTTTATTTTCCCTACAATTTTGTCCAAAGCATTTCTAATTATAAGAATAACTGAGCGAGATATCATAAATTTATGTTGATATTCAAGTAATGTAACCGTTATTACTGTACGCTTTGAATGAATGTCGAATTGTCTCGAAAGAGTTTCGAAGAATTCACAATTATCAGTGTCCATGAAAATCCGTCCAGTGGGAGCCGAGTTCTTCCATTCGCATGGACGGATGGAAAAACATACGGACAGACAGACATGACAAAGTTAATAGTCGCTTTTCGCAATGTTTCGAACGCGCCTAAAATGTGTTTTAAGTCGAACTAGAAATACAGAAAATGGAAACTAAGATAAAAAAAATATAAATAGCAAACGTGCAGCTCCGTCATTGATAAAGAAAATGAAGTGAACGTGGTTACACCTACTATTTGAAATGGATCGTGATTTCGGGCAACAGTAGAAAGCAACAAACGAATTAAACGAGTGGAGACTGTCCACACTTGTAATGGGGTAGCTTTACCTTTACCTTAAAAATCGATCGACTTCAAAGTATGTGGATGCTGTATTAGATCAATAATAATAAGCACTAAATTATTACTACAAACTTTAGTATAATGAATTACAAACAAATCTGTCATACGGGGCATAAAATTCTGTCGTTATTAGGTCCCTATGTAGCAATTAATTCTCTTTTACGAATGCATGCGCTAGGTGGCATCAGCTACCGAAAATTCTATTCAGGAATTTTTTGACGTTTTGCTGACCGTGTATCTCAGTATATTTATCTCAGTAATTAACCAACTTGATGCACAAAATTTTTGTTTTACAATAAGTTTATTTCATGCCTCTACGTGTTTCGAGCACATGTGTTCGAAACATGTAGAGGCATGAAATAAACTTACTGTAAAACAAAAATTTTGTGCATCAAGTTGGTTAATTACTGAGATAAAATTCTATTTAGGAAGTTTTTTAAAATGTACCTATAAATCGGTCCATACCGCAACAAAATTTGTTGAGAAGTGATTTATAGATGACAATACCACTTGTCTTATCAGGTTGTTTTTAAATGATTGTTTTTCAATTTCATTGTGTGAATATTCAGTAAAACAACGATTTCACGTTACTCATCAAAAGTTATAACACATGTAGGTGGATCAACGGTAGGTTTGTCTACGGAAATCGTAAGTAGAGATGGGAGTTGTGAAGTTCGCCACTTTAAAATTCAACGAACGTCTACGATTGTCCTTAATAACAAGGACCCAAACGTAGGCTATTGATATTCTTTGCGAAACATTTCGGTAATAAAACTTTGTTTCCTTATCCCCTGCACGTTATGGCAACCAAGTTTAAATTACCTACAGTCGTCTGTGCTCTCCGTTGGGATCATCATGAAAGCGGGGTCAGAGATCATCATGTCGTGAGTCACGACTGCAAGGTGCATGCTTTTAACATAAGCACCTTCCAACAATATGAACAGCTATCAAATCTCCTGGTGTTTCGGAAGGCCAAAAAAAAAAAAAAAAAAAAAGGACTAAAAAAATCCCAAATTAAAAATAAAAATAAAAAAAAAAAAAAAAAAAGAGAAAAAATTTAAAAAACCAAAAATAAAAAATATACACACAATATATTATATATATATATATATATATATATACACACACACACACACACATATATATATATATATATATGTGTGTGTGTGTG
>Ga0123357_10014296_pt1 | contig 10351 bp, 10 predicted proteins | sample TergutEmb28metaG_FD_89873 | JGI IMG/M metagenome (GOLD analysis project Ga0123357, IMG submission 89873) | Embiratermes neotenicus P4 segment gut microbial communities from Petit-Saut dam, French Guiana - Emb289 P4 | ecosystem: Host-associated > Arthropoda: Insects > Digestive system > Gut ... | reverse complement strand
TATATATATATATATATATATATTATCATATTTACCCAAATATATGATAAACATTTTTTCATAATAATTAAAAAATGAAAAGTCACCTTATAAATGCACACAACATTATATGTGTATGTATTTGTGAAAACTGAAAGCTGTGGTGGAGTGTCATCATATATGCATGATCATCTTATAGTTGTGTAAATATGGTAGGTACATGCATGCACTAATTTTAAATTTCTCATATCACTTGATAGCCACATACAGGCAAACTTAAATAATGGAAGAATATGAGTAAGAAAGTGCAATGTTACAATTAGAATAAGTTTCATACAAGTGAGTTTCTTACATAAAACTCACCTTATATAATCTTTGTACTGCACTACACTCTTTTAGGGCCACATGTTACAGGTATGAACAAGTACATACACCGTGACTTTCCTTTGCTTTTGCAAATACTGATGTCAACATTTCAGTTGATATGCTTTTTTTTGGGTCTTAGTGTGAAACAATTTTGAAACTGGCATCAAAATTCAGACTCCTTCTACTGTATTTGGGATAGGCACGATGGGAAGAAGTTAGAAGCCAAAAAATAATATGTTCAGAAGGAACAAGTACATCTTATGCTGAAGAGTTGAGAATAAAGTACTATGATATTACATATTGTGGCCTTGTAATCAAATTTGTTTTCACTTACCATTTTTCTCTTAGGGCAAAGAAATGCATGGCACTCCATTGTTTCATTGCTGTTTGTAGCAATAAAAGCAAAAACACGATCATGTGCAGCATCAGCAGAGCAGTAAGAAATCCTTTAAAAAAAAACAAGAAACATTATTTTCAGATACTTTCCTATATTACGTTGACAACATAGGTAGTTACATAACTCTGACTCTTGGAAGTTCTACTGAAAAAGATTCCAACATCAGTAAGTACCAAAATATTTTAGTCAGACTTTTATTTGTGTGGCAAAAATGATGCTAGAAGTCTTAAATTTCTTATAGACTGGGACATGTTTTGTAAATGTAAATGTACATCAAATCAACTTATGCATCAAAAGAAAATTGGCAGATACTTGTCTTTGCACTCTTTCTGACAGCACATGAATCCAATTGGTTATAGCAGAAATCGGTGCTCTAACTTCATAGCACAGTAAAACCTGTGAGAGAGAGTCTCAAGGCTCCACATTACTGAGCACAAAACAAGATTTACTGAACAAACAAGATACTATGCATCCAGGTAATTCAAACCCTGGTATTCTACCTGTGCATCAAAAAGTACTACAGATGCCACAACAGTGAATGTCTAAAATTTGGGGGGAGGGGGGGAGAGATGGTGGGCTTCAAGCTTCAGTCACTTTGGTCCCAGCAAAAGTGACCCAGTATCTACTTAGCAGGAGGCTGAGTGGACTTCACAGACAGTCCAGGTACTTTGAAGAGGAGTAAAATTTCTTACCCCTGTCAAGAATCAAAACATAATTCCTCAAATGTGTGGCCCATGAACTAACCATTACACCAACTGAGCTATGAGCTATTATGGTTGCTAATATTACTATCTTTATTACAGACATTATAACAGCAGTAGTCATAATTATTTATTAGCAGTAGCAACAGCAGTATCAGTAGTAGCAGTAACAGTAACAGTGTCAGTGATGGCAGTAGTGCAACAAAACATTTTAATATTATACAGCTCTTGTGCAATAGATACAAATTTATTTGCAAGGAACTGCAAAATATATAGTATTTGATGCTACTACATGTTTTGGCCATAAGCCACTGCCATCTTCAGGAAACTACAATACTTAGGACACATGCAGCATGTTCTGAAACTTGTCAGCTATAACTGCTGAATTACACATATGTGTGTGGTATCACCCCACATATAAATAAAAAATGTTAAAATTGTACTAAAAATTATTAATGCAAGTTGCACATTAAAGTTACTTAAGTGTTGTATCCAAACACCTTGTATAACGGACTTTTTCTTCAGATTGTGATGCAGCCAAGATCTGAAATTTTTTTGATGGTCAGCATGTACTCCAGGATTGAATGTACTGTACATTCATACATTCGTTACATAATAAATAGCTTAGTAATTTGTACAATTCACTTTAAATTATTACAGTGATCATACCAAGGAGAATTAGGTGCATGGGACAGTTAGCATGCATGATTGAACATATGCAACATGTTGGTAGAAAACCTGCAAGGAAGTCAGTCACCCAGGAAACTGAACCAGACACGGAAAAACAATACGCAAATGGGTCTCAGTGAAAGATGTTGTGCGGGGGTGGACTGTATTTACCTGGTTTAGGATGTGGTCTAAGAGTAGGTTCCTGTAAACACAGTAATGAAACCTCAGGTTCCATTTTAAAGAAAGAAGCTTTGGCTTTTATGATACTATTGTACACAAGAATTATAATTTACATCTGTTTGTACATAGTATTAGTTCAGTCAAGATTTAAACTAAAGCTCACACTGTAAGTACTGTTCATTATAAAAATATATGTTGCGTCTTAATTCCTTATAACTTACCTGTATATAGAAACCTCAAGATGAGTATCTTCTGTACCTAGATCAACTACTTTTATACCACGCAAGTTTACAGATAGTGCTACCCTCTGCAGTTTCTTACCACCTGCTTTGGCCTGAAAAAAGTTATAGCAAAATCACAAGAAAACTTCCTTGATTTGGTCAACTGAATGTTCAAAACTGACCAGCCACACAAGGCCAGTATAGAGAAAAAACTGCAATATCTAGCAATAGATGATCCAGAAAGCTGTATTAACCAACAATTAAGTAACAGGCCCATTGCACATCACTATTCCATCAGTTGGCAGCAGTGTTGTGAATATGATGACCTAAGAGTTTAATGGGGGTATCTTGTCACTTTTTGAGATTAGGCACACATACGCATAAACATACACACCATGTTATGTGTGTATGATGAAAAAAGGAACAGAAAGTGCAACAGTAAATATGGTACAGTACCAAATGACAAATTGATTAGGTCTGTCAATAAGGTTGCTGGGTAGACCAAGACACACACTAGGTATAACTTCCTAATATCTGTATCTGGAAAATCACAATTCCAGAGGTGTTGGACATTGCAACTTTCACTGCACTTGTCCATTGTACTAGTCTTTACATCATCTTTGTCTCCTGTTTTTAATCTTTATCAAGTATATATATATATATATATATATATATATAGACACAAAAAGACGCACAGTTTAACTCGGTTATAATGAGTCACAAACAAATGGGTTATTTTTCTTGATATAGCTGGTGTTCATAAGATCCAGGAACATAAAAACTTCCATGTGTTATATAGTAAAAGTAAAATATACTATAGTAAGTAAATGTCATAAATAGAATACGTTTCACATATTTATGAAAATACATACATATACACATATGCTAAAATTTAAAAATAAACATATAAATGGTCATAGATACATTATGAATCAATATTTTTTGCCTGTACATTGAAAATGGTGTTGTCGATGGGGAAACCAGCATTACTCTGAGCTTTTAAACCATACCAGCAGTGCTTGATCAACATTGCTCAGGCCACATTTCCTCATTTTATTATTTATAGTGAAGTTGTTTTCAAATTCAGATAAAAATGCTTCCTTGTTTTTCCATAAAGATGAAAGTGTACATGATAATAAACTGTTTGCTCACTTTAACATTTTTTTCACCACTTTGTAACTGATGACTCATTTAAATTCCTAGTGAAAACAAAGGCACTTTTTTTATTTAGGGACATGCTGTTTGTTCAGGGTAAAATTATCCACTGATCTGTGACCTATGCCACGAAATTTCATTCCAAATTTTGAGCTTATGAGTTCCCAAAAGATTCAAGAAGATTAAATTACCGGTTCCTAAATTTATGTGGGAATGGGTGTCAATGGATTAGAGAAGATGGCAGACACCAGTGTCCTTTCCCTCAGACCATGTTTACTCAAAACTAACAGGTTTTGTAAAAGTGATAACTGCAGGTGTTGGGGCCAAGAGGGAACTAAGGTCACATAGTAATTCCTGATTTAGATGAAAAGATTTTTAGTAAGAGTACTGTGGTCAGAATCTTCAATTGCATTATATCCATTGAACATTTGTAGGTAAATGTTTGTAACCTTTGCACAGAGATAAAATTATTCACTAAATCCCTAACTTCGTTACATATGTGCTCATTATTACTGAGTTCAACTCTGCATAAAAGTAAAATATTGCATATCACGTGGTATTACAAAATTACACCTTAAAACCTTCAGTGGCTTGTGTTATGTAAGTGATGTTTTACAGGGTTGCACACGGATAATGAACATTTGGTCTCCACAGATATCAGTGAGTAAAAAATTATACTTCATTTATATATATATACATATATGTACATGTGTGTGTCAACAATACAAAAGAATGACCTCTCAGACAGAAATTAAGGCAAGAAGTGTGTCCAATCATACGCTACTTTTATATTTGGATCAACTTTAGAATGTTATACTTTTTAGTTTCAACAGAATTGAACAAAGTGTGGTGCACTACACATACTACAAATGTGAGATAAAAATTTCAATCATATGGCTGCCGGGCGGGGGGGGGGAGGCTTCGGCATATAATTTATAACATGTTCCAGTACAATATCATTTCTATGTCAGTGGAATAACGGTTTATTTTCAAAGTCACAATGTACTAATTTAAAAATATTCCCAAGAAAAATTCTGGATTTTCACATTTTCAGTTTTTGGTTCTCCTACATTAAATTGTAGTTTATTTTCTTACTTTACCATTGTGATAATTGTTTTTATGGCTTCAGCAGTAGCTTCCTCATTACTGGGAGTTTCCACCAATGTGCTCCCCAAATATTTGACCATGAATGTGACACCATCTGTTGGAAGATGTGGTTCACATTCATTGTTACTTGCAAGAGCCCACTCTTCACAAAGTTCTGCAACACATACATATGCGAGATTAATAATCAGTAACTTTACAACTTCTCCTTCAAATAGTCTTGACAGATACAAAAGACAGAAAAGAACAATCCTTTGTCATATTTACTAATGATGAATTGTAATTAATAAAGAAAGGCAACTTAACTTTGAACTATCATAATTTCCACATCAGGCAAGCCACATATATCGGAACTAAAGGTTTCCTACTAATTCTACTCTATTTCATGCCTACATAACCATTTAACACGTTACATGAAAGTTATTACAAAGGATACAATGACATGACAGTCCTTTGAGTTTTCTCACTTTCCTTATACAAGAGTGAAAGTCTCAAATCTGCAGTGGCATAACAAGTACAAGGGTCATGACAGTTTACTCACAGTAGTATAATGGTGCTTTCAGTACACAATTCAATGTCACTATAACCTGAGATTTGATATAGGTGGCTACAATTACAGGTGCAATGTGCAATTTTGACTCACTACAATCACCACAGTCCAGTAGACTCACACTCTACCTAGTCCAGACCTCTAAAATAATTTGCAATAAAAGCCACCTCACTCAAAATCATGGACTCTTTTCAGTTCTTGTTGTGCAGATGTAACGCGAAGTTAATCTAAATCCGATGACATTTTAAAATATGCTACGATGTCTTCCATCTGTCATTGCTTATTCATAATTTGTAATTTTTCTAAAATGATTTGAAAAATATTATTCCCCCATTGCCACGATTGTGGGGCGGGTAGCGTAGTAGGTATAGCGATTGGCTACGTAATGGACGGTCCTTGGATCGAATCCCGGTGGGGGGCGAGATTTTCAGCACCTGTCCAGACCGGCCCTGGGGCCCACCCAGCCTGCTGTACAATCGGTACGGGGTCTCTCCCGGGGGTAAAGAGCGGCTGAGGCGTGACGCTGACCCCTCACCCCCTTCTAGTGCCGTGGTCAAGAAAGAGTAGAGCTATACCTCTACTACCCCTACGGGCCGTACGGCCTGTACAGAGCCTCAGTGCCTGTACAAGGGTGCACTTTACCACCTTACCGTTATATACCACGATGGCGTGCACAGGGAATTTTTGTTTACCAAACATAATTTATCAATCCTTTCAGAAGTATAATTAGTTTCCTTTTGTTTTACCCAGTCCCACTGTCACTTTCTGAGAAAGTAAAACGCCAATATCATGCAAGAGAGGAGCGCTTTATGAGACAATTACTTTTTAAAAAACACACCTATTTGTACATTCATCGACTCATGCCGAAACAAAACACAATGTATCTAGTTATGAAACTGTATTCCAGTGCCGTCTTGAAGTATGGTGAAGAAGAAACTAATATTAAATAGAAAACACTGCTCTATAACGCGTTGACCTAAATCATGGTGAATTTCAATAGCGGAGGGAAGTAACTAACAATTTGGGTCAGATGAAATAATGGCCCCATATATCACACAGCTCTAGTTATTTCTGCAGAAGGCCCTATCATGTCCTTCGGCAGGAGTACACTAGATTAAGGAACACGAAATGAGTGTAGTTACTATCAGCAAATGAGGACGCGACGCTAATGAATTAAAGACAACATTCCTTACTTAGCTTGGAAGGACTGGGCAATGCCTACCGTATACTCATCATGGTAAATGGTAAGGGATAAGATCAGAAACGCCTATTTCCAGCATAAATGGCAGATGTGATGCTGCAAACTTACCGCCGCTCAGTAAACCTTCAAGTTATGTTGCACAAAATGCAAAACTATGATACCAATATTCATTATCGGATTCTGTGTTGTAACTGGAATACAAGTGGTTTAGGCCAGTGATGTAAACCAACATCAATTGGGCGCGACTGGCAGGAACATTTCTTTCCTACGTTTCAGATGTTATCCTGTTCAGACACTTTACAAGAAGACCTACGTAGTTTACTGTTAACAGCTTGCCGTTTCCGTGATAAGGGCAAGAAATGGGCACAGCCAGAAAGGCAGCAAAAACCTCTGACGATTCAAGCATAATATAGTACCAAAAAGATGCCAAATAATCACGGGTGAAAACTGTATGTACCGGGGCATTACACGTACACTTCCTATCTTGTTAATCAAACTTTCCCTTTTTACTTCAGCGTACAGATGTCATAAGTGAAGGTCGTGAGTTTTCTTATCCCAATATCTGGAAGGTTTTAAAACAGATTAAAACGAACAGGCCTAAACAAATTAAGCTCTGAGCACGTTGCCGGAAACTTCTAAACCTCTTTTCTTTTTGAAGCCAATGTTTATCTCCAAATGTATTCCTTCTTCCCACCGGTATGAGTAACACTTGACAAACTGTGTAGCTATTTTAGGTGCACGCGATGGTGATAGGCCTCTATTACGGAGGAAAGGCTGCTAAACATCGCAATTCATAGAGAGTATTGCAAACAAATTACGGCGTCACATGCATGTGCTTTGAAACGACCTTATGAACTCCTTAGTGCAAAAAGCTGATTCTTCCAAACAACGCACATTAAACTGCGATATTCCACTGGACCCAGTAATCATGAAAGTTATGAAATCATCACGTGATAATTTATACAACTTGCGAACATAATTTAAAACAAGTTGAAGGAAACGAAAATAAATGCCCTTGTCATATATCACTGGCTTCACAACTAACCTAACATTTTAATTCTCAGTACAGACTGTTACGTTTTAGGAGATCTAATTCTTCATTCGCTTTATACAAACAATTACAATAACACTTTCAATAGCTATAATCAAACACACAGATCTTGAGAAGGTTCTTGTTAGGTTAGTCTTGTCTTAATAGTCCACACGAATTATTTGGTTTTTATTTTTGTCTCAAGTGGCATTTATTTGACTTTCACTAATCGACGTATCGTCGGAAACATGCGGTTCTCACTACGTCTGAGCCCCACCAGTTAAAACAAGTCGTTCCCGTCCTTCCTAACCGGTACCAAATCTTGAATTGCCATACCCTACAAATTGCATTGTATGTGACTGTACAACATCGGTATTAGTAAAGAAAGAAATAATAAATAATAAGACAGCAATGTTTTACACAAATACTTGAATATTCAGCGACTCATGGCGAAACCAAATGAAATTAATGTATCAGCTCACGGAAATGCAATCCGCTCAGAAACAATAACAATGCGAAGTAGTTCAAGTAGCTTATAATAGTTTAATACACTTTAAAAGGCATAATGTACTTTAAAAGGTAGAGAAAGTTATCAGAGATGCCGTTGTAAATATAAGAGGTACCATCTTTTACAAGTCTGTTCAAATTTTAGCATATGATGATGATATTGACATAATTGGAAGAACCCAGTCAGCTACGATTGAGACATTCACCAGTTTATAAAAGGCAGCTAAGGGTATGAATCTGTTTATTAATCAAGAAAAGACCAAATATATGCCACTAACTAAGAATAGCCATGCAAGTTATCCTCACTCTCTAGAAGCTGGACCATACAAATTTCAAGTAGTTCATAGTTTTACTTACTTAGGGTCAGACGTCAACCGTAATAATGACATCAGTGCAGAAATCCAAAAAGTATCCTAGCCGCAAACAGGTGTTTCCACGGACTGAGAAAGCATTTGAGGTCCCACTTGACCTCAAACAACACTAAAATATTGATGTATAAAGTACTCATTAAATCTGCACTTACACATGCTTCCGAAACATGGGCTCTATCTAAAACAAATGAGCGGCGGTTAAGTCTGTTTGAAAGAAAGGTGATTCGATGTATCTTTGGAGCGAAACAAGGGAACGAAATATGGCGAAAAAGATACAACTATGAATTATATGAAGCATTTAACGAACCAAACATTGTTAATTACATCAAAGTCAAAAGACTGGCATGGGCTGGGCACCTGATGAGTATGAATAATGATAGAACTCTTAAAAAAAATTCAACACCAAACCGCATGGAGTAAGAAGAGTTGGACCACCGAAATTGCGATGGGAAGATGGAGTTGATCAAGATATGAGAATACTAGAGGTTAAGAACTGGAAGAAGGTCGCCCTTGACAGAGACGAATGGGCAAAGCTTCTGAAGAAGGCCAGGCACCAGGAGCTGTCGAGCCGATGATGATGATGATGATGACGACGATGATGATGTACTTTAAAAGGGATATAAAATCTTTAATTGTTTTAACACTACAAGCTACTTAATAACTGACCTTAATACAATTTAAATTTACTGTATCTTTTATTAGTAGGAACCACTTTAATTTGTTCTAATTGGACATAAGATCCTGAACTCTTAAGCGTCACATTTTGTTATAACGCACAGAGGAAATATTAATTCTAGCTGTAATAAAAAAATCCACATTTTTGGTACAAAACAGTAACCTGTAGGTGGCCGTCCCGTGCACGGGACGGCCACCTACTGGTGTGATAATACCAGATGCTGTATAATACAATTTTGAACTCCTGATGATGAACACATAGTGCTCGAAACATGTAGAGGAATGTAATAAACTTATTATAAAACAAGAATGTGTGCATTAAGTTGGTTAATTACTAAGATTATACTGAGATGCACGGTAAACAAAACATCAAAATCTTCTTGAATGTGACAGTATTCTGCTAGAAATTTTTTAACGTTGTCTTCGTTTTCAGACTCAAAGACTGTCCTATTACACGTAAGATTAAGAAGGCTGGATCCCCCGCAACGTCAGTAAATTTCTGCCAGACCATATGCCGTCACATGCCAGAGTACTGCAACCTACATGTATTCTTCAGGATCCATTTTGTTTCAGTCCTGGCAGCTGTCACATCAACGACGCACGTAAAATACAAATGTGAAAATCGAAGAACGAATACGAACAATATTATCAACAACACAATACACTTTGTCTCTTTCAGTACAACAACGAATAAAGTTTATTTATCTCAGTAATTAACCAACTTGATGCACAAAATTTTTGTTTTACAACAAGTTTATTTCATGCCTCTACAAACGTACAAAGCTGTACCAGTCCATGCATGCGTTGTACTTCGCATAAGGGTGATATCACGTCTGCCTCTCCTTTTCGTCTGCCTGTCTACTGGCCTGAATATTTCTGCTCGAGAACAGGCGAATTTGACGAAACTTGATATGAAGAGTATGCCAATGGAGACAACTCCAACCTTAGACTTATTTATTTCCTATGATCGGTAAAAACTGACATGACGAACTTATGAGGTGGCGGCGATAATACAGCCACCTACAGAAGTCAGTAGGGGCACGCGGTGGCACAGATGGTTGAGGCACTGCGCTACAAGCCGTAAGGTCGCGGTTTCGATTACCGATGCTGTCCCGCCCGCAACACTAGGTTCCTGGGGTCGACTCAACCTTTAATAGAAATAAGTGCCAGGAATATTTTCCGGGGCGGGGCGGGGGGGGGGGGGGGGAAAGGGCCGGGGCGCAAGGGCCGGCACACTTTCCCCCT
>Ga0123357_10014293_pt1 | contig 10353 bp, 16 predicted proteins | sample TergutEmb28metaG_FD_89873 | JGI IMG/M metagenome (GOLD analysis project Ga0123357, IMG submission 89873) | Embiratermes neotenicus P4 segment gut microbial communities from Petit-Saut dam, French Guiana - Emb289 P4 | ecosystem: Host-associated > Arthropoda: Insects > Digestive system > Gut ... | reverse complement strand
TGTTTCCTTTTATAACAATAGTTTGAAATGTCTGCTGTAGCTGTTGATAATGTTGCTTGCAGATCAAAACAAGTCACGTGATGCAAGTCATCTACTGCTTATTTGTCTTTTTTTTGTTTAAATTTTTTCTTCTTAATGGGAATGAAATTCGGTTTCTTTAACTCTCTTTCCTTCTTCGGTAAGATTTTAGATTCCAACCTTTTCCGTTTTGAAGATTTGGAGAACAAATTCATAATTTAAAATCTGCCTGCACTTAACACAACTCACGAAAAGCCTCTTTGTTTCCTCACAATGAGCCTTACAGGCTCTATGCAAGTGAGTACGTAAGTGTTTGTCCTCCCTCAGTATAAAGTTTGATCTCTTAGCGCCAGTGTAGTGACTGCCAGTTACTGTGATTTTTGCAATATGAGAACTGACACAAACTGTACTGCATCTGGGACTGTCACGTACTGGTCCTGTGTTCCTCTCCTGTCTGCCATTGTTAACAAAACCACCCTTCGTCTTTCAGATCACTGTCCGTATGTGTCTGTTTGTCACGTCAAAAGTAGCTACACAATTCACTGCACTTCCCACTTTTCAAGTCACGTTTCTCCAAACCAAATACACTATTGTAGTTACTGTTGACACGTTCCCTCAAAGTTGCAGTCTGTATTTTGGTGAAATTGACTACATTGAATGCAATAGGAAGTTACTTTTGGCACTGAAAACGTCCAAAAACCGATATAGTTTGAAATATCAAGTGATTTCTGCTTCTAAAATTTAGCAAAATATTTAAGTGTATAAGCAGCCACACAAGGGAACGTAATTTCCGATCCCATATTTCAGTACCTTATTTAAGGTTTCTGTTTGTGTGTCCTGTATTTCGTAGCAATTTGGTTTTATTTCTTTACCAAATTAATAGTATGATTCTCTATTTTTCCTGCAATTCGGCATCCTGTTTTCTATGCCTCTGATAAAATCTATATTTTGTGTTTCATTCAAATCACAAAAGTTGACCTCATGCAATGAAGCAAGGTTGTTGTATGAACTGTATGAATATGAATCATCATTTAATAAATAAATCCGTTCGAAGCCTGACTCAATAATTTCGGATGGTTATTCGTCATTTGGTGAGGTAATAACATCACATTTTTCAACAATTCAACCTCAGTAAACAAAAGCAGTATAATCAAACTCCTCCATCTGTTCACCCTCAGTACACTCATGCAGTATCAACACATTCCCCCATTTGTTCACCCTCAGTACACACAAGTAATAAAATCGCATTCTTCCATTTGTTCACCCTCAGTACACACAAGCAGTAATATAACATTCCTCCACGTGTTCACCCTCGTTAGACACAAGCAGCATTATCACAATTCTCCTTCTTTTCACAATCAGTTAACATAAATAGTAACATCACATTCATCTAATGGTTCATACTCAAAAGACACAAGCAGTAAAATCACATTCCTCCAACTATTCACCCTCAGTACACACAAAGAGCATCATCACATTCCTGCATCTGTTCACCCCCAGCACACACAAACAGTATGATCATATTACACCATTTGTTCAACCTCAGTACACAAAAGAAATATCAAAAAATTGCTCCATTTGTTCAACCTCAGTACACACAAGCAGTATTATAATATTCCTCCACTTGTTCACCCTCAGAGCACAAAAGCCGTATCATCATATCCCTCCATCTGTTAAGCCTCAGAACACACAAATAGTAGGATCAGATTCCTCTATCAGTTCACCCTCAGTACACACATGCACTATAATCACATTCCCAATCTTCTAACCCTCCGTACACATAAGCAGTATCATCACATTACACCATCTGCTCACCCTCAATACACACAAGAAGTATCATCACATTCGCCAATCTGCTCACACTCAGTACACAAAGACAGTATCATCATTTTCCTCCACATGTTCACCCTTGGTACACACAAAATATATCTTCATATTCTTCCATCTGGTCACTCTCAGTACACACAAGCAGTATCATCAAATTCTCCCATGTGTTCACCCTCAGTACACACAAGCAGTATTATCATATTCCTCCATTTGTTCAATCGCAGTACACACAAGCAGTATCATCATATTCCTCCAAATGTTCACCCTCAGTAGACACAAGTTTTATCATCACATTCCTCCATCTGTTCACCCTCAGTATACATAAGCAGTATTATCATTTCCCCCATCTGCTCACCTTTAGTAAACACAAGCATTATCATCACATTCCACCAATTGTTCACACATTTGACACACAAGCAGTATAATAATATTCCACAATCTGCTCACCCTCAGTACACACAAGAAGTATCATCACACTCCCCATGAGTTCGCCCTCAGTACACAAAGCAGAATCATCACATTCCACCATTTGCTCATTCTCAGTACATAGAAACAGTATCATCATATGCCTCCATATGTTCAACCTCAGTAAACAGAAAAAGTATTATCACATTCGTCCATTCGTTCACCCTCAGTACACAAAAGCAGTATCATCGCATTCCCCTATCTGTTCACCCCAGTACACACAAACAGTATCATCACATTCCCCCTTCGGTTTACCCTCAGCACACAAAAGCAGTGTCATCTTATTCCTCCACATTTTAACCCTCAGTACACAAAAGCAGTATCTTCTTATTCCTCCATCTGTTCACCCTAAGTACACACAAGCAGTATCAACATATTCCCCAATCTGTTCACCCTCAGTACACACAAAGTGTATAATCATATTTCCCCATCTGTTCACCCACAGCACTCACAAGCTGTATCATCAAATTCTTCCACCTGTTTACCTTCAGTACACACAAACAGTATAATCATATTCCTCCATCTGCTCACCCTCAGTACACACAAGCATTATCATCTCATTCCTGCATTTAATCACTCTCAGAACACACAAGCCGAAATATCATAATCCTCCATTTTCTCACCCTTAGTACACACAATAAGTACCATCACATTCCTCCAATTCTTCACCCTTATTACACACAAGCAGTATCAACATAATCCTCCATTTGGCCACCCTAAGTACCCACAAGCAGAAAGATTATATTCCTCCATCTGCTCACTCTCAGTACACAAAAGCAATATCATCACAATCCCCATTTACTCACACTCAGTAAAAATAAGCTGTACATTCAGATTAATACATCCGTTCACACTCAGAACACACAAGCATTTTCATCACATTCCCCCAATTGTTCAAGCTCAGTACACAAAAGTTGTATCATCATTTACTTTCATCTGTTCACCATCAGAAGACACAAGCACTATCATCATATTCCTCCATCTGTTCACCCTCAGTATACACAAGCCGTACCATCGTATTACCCCATCTGCTCACCCTCAGTACACACAAGGAGTATCATCATATTCCTCCATTGGTTCACCAACAGCACACACAAGCAGTATCATCACATTCCTCCAATTGTTCACATTCATTACTCACAAGCTATATCATCATATTCTTCCATATGCTCACCCTAAGTACAAACAATCAGTATTATGACATTCCCCAATCTGTTCACCCTCAGAACACACTAGCAATATCTTCATATTCTTCCATCTGCTCACCCTTAGTACACACAAGCCGTACCACCACATTCCTCCAATTACTTCACCTTTAGAACACACAAGCAGTATCATTATATTCCTCCATCTGTTCACCCTTAGTACACACAAGCAGTAAAATCACATTCCTCCATCTGTTCACCCCAAGTACACACAACAATTTTCATCACATTCCTCCATCTGTTCACCCTCAGTAAACACAAACAATATCATCACATTCCCGCATCTGTTCACCCTCAGTAAACACAAGCTGTATCATATCATACCTCCATCTATTCTCGCTCAGTGCACACAGAGAGTATCATCATATTCTTGCATTTTTCACCCTCAGTACACACAAGCTTTATCATCAAATTCCTCCAACTGTTCACCCTCAGTACACTCAAACGGTCTCATCACATTCTTCAAAATTTTCACCCTCAGTACACACAAGCAGTAACATGACATTCCTCCAATTTTTACCCTCTTTACGCACAAAGTGTATCATCATATTCCTCCATATTTTCACCCTCAGTACACACAAGCAATATCATCATATTCCTCCATCTGTTCACCCTCAGCACCCACAGGAAGTATTAACACATTCCTCCATCTGTTCACCCTCAGTACACCCAAAAACTCTCATCATATTCATCCATCTGTTCACCCTCAATGCACGAAAACTGTACCATCACATAACTCCATCTGCTAACCCTCAGAAACTACAAGCATGTTATCACTTTCCCCATCTGCTCTCCATCTGTACACACTAGTCATATCATCAATTTACCCCATTACTTCACTCCAAGTACCCACAAGCCGTATCATCATATTCCCCCATCTGTTCACCCACAGCACACACTAGCAGTATCATCACATTCACCCACCTGTTCAACCACAGGACACACAAGCATTATCATCACATTCCCCCATCTCTTCAACCTCAGTATACAAAGAAGTATCATCACATTCCCCCATCTGTTCACCCTTAGTACACACAAAACTTATTTTCATATTCCTCCTTCTCTTCACCCACAGCACATTCAAGCAGTATCATCACATTTCCCCATCTGTTCACCCTCAGTACACAATAGCAGTATCATCACATTCTTCCATCTTTTCACCCTCTGTTCATACAAGCGGTAACATTACTTTCCTCTAACTGTTCACCCTCAGTACACAAAAAGTATCATCACATTCCCCCATCTGTTCATCCTCAGTACACCAAAGCACTAATATCACATTCCTCCATTTTTCCCCTCAGTACAATCAAGCATTTCCATCACTTTCCTCCTTTTGTTCACCCCTGTAAACAAAAGCAATATCATCACATTCACCCAATTGTTTACCCTCAGTACACAAAAGAAGTAACATCACATTCCTCCATCTCTTCTCCCTCAGTAAAGTCAAATATTATCATCACATTCCTCCATTTTCTCACCATCAGTACACACAAGCAGTATCATGGCATTCGTCCATTTGTTCACCCTCAGTAAACTCAAATTGTATAATCAAATTCTTCCATCTCTTCACCCTCAGTACACACAAGCATTATCATCACATTCCTCCATTAGTTCATCCTCAGTACACATAAAGAGTGTCATCATACTCCCCCAACTGTTCACTCACAGCACACACAAGCATTATCATCAAAATCCCGCATATGTTCCCCCTTACTACACAAAAGCTGTATCATCACATTCCCCCATTTGTTCACCCTCAGTAAACGCTAACTGTTTCATCATATTCCCTAATCTGTTCACCCACAGAACACACAAGTAGTATCATCATATTCACCTATCTGTTCACTCTCAGTACACAAAAGCAGTATCATCAAATTCCCCCATATCTTCTCCCTCAGTAAACACAAACCGCATCATCACATTCGACCATCTCTTCACTCACAGCATACAAAAAATATATCGTCACATTCCCCATCTCTTCTCCCTCAGTACACGAAAGAGGTATTATCATTTTCATCCATCTGTTCCTCCTCAGTACACACAACCTCTATCATCACATTCCTCCTTCTGTTCACCCTCAGTACACACAAGCATTATCATATTCCCCAAACCGTTCACCCACAGCACACTCAAAAAAGATCATCATATACCCCATCTTTTCGCCCACAGCACACACAAGCATTATAATCACATTCCCCATCTGTTCTCCTTCAGTACACAAAAGCAATTTCAACACATTCCTCCTCCAAACTCACCCACAGTACACACAAATATATCATCACCTTCTTCCATCTGTTCACCCTCAGTACACATAAGCAGTTTCATCACATTTTTCAACTTTTCCCCCTCAGTACCCAAGAGCGGGATCATCATATTCCTCCATCTGTTTACCCTCATTACGCTCAAAATTTATCATTACATTCCTCCAACTGTTCACCCTCAGTTCACACAAGCAGTATCATCACATTCCTCCATTTGATCATCCCCAGTACACAAAAGCTGTATCATCACATTCCCCCATCTATTCACACTCAGTACACCAAGCAGTATCATCACATTCCTGCATCTCATCTCCCTCAGTACACACAAGCTGCATCACCACATTCTTCCATCTGTTCACCCCCAGTACACACAAGCTGTATCATCACATTCCCCCATTTATTCACACTCAGTACACAAAAGCAGTATCATCACATTCCTCCATTTGCTCGCCCTCAGTACACAAAAGCAGTAACATCACATTCCTCCATCTGTTCACCCTCAGTAAATACAAGCGGTATCATCATATTCCTCCATCTGTTCACCTTCAATACACACAAACACACACACAATTCAGCAACTGATACAACACATTAATTTACCAACTATGTACTATCAGTTTGCTAGTTTGCCAATTTCACATTCAGCTTTACTTGGCCTTGATATGGAATCTCATTGCCACAGATATGTGATAGGAAATAACAGAAATTTGTTAGTTGGAAGAACGTCAATTTGAAGTGGAATTATTAAACTGGTCCCAAATAAAATAATTTATATCAAAAATAACCGATATTAAAAGTGACTTTCATTATATAGATCGAAATTTTCTTCTCGAAGTTCGAGTTTCTTTTGACAGGTTCATTACTGACATCTCTGTTTCAGTCCGTACTTCAGTCTGAATATTCGTAAACTGCCCACGTTTTGACGATATTTGGAGCCTGAAAATTTTTAATTTTTGCAATAAGTTCTATTAACCATTATGCCATTGTAAAATACAGGAAAGTAAGAGAGGTGGAACAGTTGAGCGGCACATAAACATACCGGAGAGTCAGAGCGGTTGTACAGTTGAGCGGCACCTTAACATACCGGACAGTGAGAGCGGTTGTACAGTTGAGCGGCACGTTAACATACCGGACAGTGGGAGCGGTTGCACAGTTGAGCGGCACCGTAACATACCGGAGAGTCAGAGCGGTTGTACAGTTGAGCGGCACCATAATATAACGGACAGTCTGAGCGGTTGTACAGTTGAGGGGCAACCTAACATACCGGAGAGTCAGAGCGGTTGTACAGTTGAGCGGCACCTACCATACCGGAGAATGAGAGCTGTTGTACAGTTGAGCGGCAGCTTAACATACCGGACAGTGAGAGCGTTTGTACAGTTGAGCGCCACCTTAATTTACCGGACAATGAGAGCGGTTGTACCTTTGAACGGCACCTAAATATATCGGACTGTGAGACCGGTTGTACAGTTGAGCGGCAAATTAACATACCGGACAGTAAGAGCGTTTGTATATTTGAGCGACAACATAACCTAACGGACAGTGAGTGCGGTTGTACAGTTGAACAGCACCTTAACATACCGGAAAGTGAGAGCGATGTACAGTTAAGCGCCAACATAATTTACTGGACAGTGAGAGCGGTTGTACATTTGAGCGGCACCTAAATATATCGGACTGTGAGAGCGGTTGTACAGTTGAGCGGCAACTTAACATACCGGAAATTGAGAGCGGTTATACAGTTGGGCGGCACCATAACATACCGGACAGTGAGCGTGTTTGTACAGTTGAACGCCAACTTAACATACAGGACAGTGAGAGCGGTTGTACAGTTGAGCAGCATTTTAACATACCTGACAGTGAGTGGAGTTGTACAGTTGAGCGGCACTATAACATACCGGACAGTGAGAGCGGTTGTACAGTTGAGCGCAAAATTAATATACCGGATATTGAGAGCGGTTGTACAGTTGAGCGGCATCTTAATATACTGGACAGTGAGAGCGGTTGTACAGTTGAACAGCACATTAAAATACCGGAAAGTGAGAGCGTTTGTACAGTTAAGCGCCATCTTAATTTACCGGACAGTGAGAGCGGTTGTACATTTGAGTTGCACCTTAATATATGGGATTGTGAGAGCGGGTGTACAGTTGAGCGGCACCTTAACATACCTGACAGTGATAGGGTTTGTACAGTTGGGCGGCACCATAACATACCGGACAGTGAGAGCGTTAGTACAGTTGAACGCCACCTTAATATACCGGACAGTGAGAGTGGTTGTACAGTTGAGGGGCACCTTAACATACCTGACAGTGAGAGGGATTGTACAGATGAGCGGCACCATAACATACCGGACAGTGAGAGCAGTTGTACAGTTGAGCGGCAACTTAACATACCGGACAGTGATACCGGTTGTACTGTTGAGCGGCGTCTTAACATACCGGACAGTGAGATCGGTTGTACAGTTGAGCGGCAACTTAATATACCGGACATTGAGAGCGGTTGTACAGTTGAGCGGTACCTTAACATACCGGACAGTGAGATCGGTTGTACAGTTGAGCGGCAACTTAATATACCGGACATTGAGAGCGGTTATACAGTTGAGCGGCACCTTAACATACCGGACAGTGAGAACGGTTGTACAGTTGAGCGCACCTTATCATACCGGACATTGAGAGCGGTTGTACAGTTGAGCGGCATCTTAACATACCAGAGAGTGAGAGCGGTTGTGCAGTTGAGGACCACCTTAACATACCGGACAGTGAGAGCGGTTGTACAGTTGAGCGGCACCTTAATATACCTGACAGTGGGAGCGGTTGTACTGTTGAGCGGCACCTTAACATACCGGACAGTGTGAGCGGTTGTACAGTTTTACGGCACCTTAACATACCGGACAGTGAGAGCGGTTGTACAGTTGAGCGCCACCTTAATATACCAGAGAGTGAGAGCGGTTGTACAATTGAGCGGCAACTTAACATACCGGACAGTGAGAACAGTTGTACAGTTGAGCGGCACCTTATCATACCGGACTGTGAGAGCGGTTGTACAGTTGAGCGGCACCTTGTCATACCTGACAGTGAGAGCGGTTGTTCATTTGATAGCCAACTTAATATACCCGACTGTGAGAGCGTTTGTACATTTGAGCGCCACTTTAACATACCGGAAAGTGAGAGCGGTTGTACAGTTGAGCGCCACCTTAATATACCAGACAGTGTGATCGATTTTACAGTTGGGCGGCACCTTAACATACCGGACAGTGAGAAAATTTGTACAGTTGAGCGGCACCTTAACATACCGGACAGTGAGAACTTTTGTACAATTGAGCGGCACCTTATCATACGGGACAATGAGAGCGGTTGTGCAGTTTAACAGCACCTTAACATACCGGACAGCGAGAGCAGTTGTACAGTTGAAAGGCCCCTTATCATACCGGACAGTCAGAGCGGTTGTACAGTTGAGCGGCAGCTTAACCCCCAATCTAGATAAGCCGTGTGACATAAAATTAACTATTGGTTAGAGGCAGTAAGTGAACTTCTAATGAGCTGCAGGTTTTTGTTCCTTGTTAAAGGCTGTTACTGCTTTATCAGCTAAGTGCATTATATTTGTAGGTTGGACTGCACACAGAGTACAATGGAAACCGACCTGAAAAAGCATCCGGTATCACTATTAGATGGGTCGTTTATCACACAACAGAGATCTGAACAACCAACACGTCCCGTTTTCCCTCAGGTAAGTTCCATCCATCTCTCTGCAGCCAATACTAACTACGAAAATTTACACAATTATTTCCTAACATATTTTTTACAGTGCCCTGTTTTGCCCCACTTGCACAAACAACGTCCTTCACGCAAGTGATAATGAATTTCAAACTTCATTATATTTATCATTTTTGTTTAATTTGATGCAAAATTAGTTAATCACTCATTGCACAGCTTATGAAATATTAATGATCCGTTTCAATTTTCCCATCTCCAGATGCACTCAATAATAACATTCCACAGTTTACCCCCTGTTACCCTGAATAGAATCCTCATTAAACGTTACGTAAAGTATATGGCAATGCTAAGTGCTAATTATTGTACTATCCAATAAACATTCACCATTCACATCTTCCAGCACGCAGCCATTTGCAGCACTGAAATCTGTTTCTTTAAATTGTGCTCTCTTCATAGCACATTGTGTGGTGTTTAAGCTTCTAGTAATATTAAAAATAAACAGAATTTTTTAACTCTGTCAATTGACAAAGTGCATCCTGCCGGTTTGTAATAATATTAGCAATTCCACAACATATTTATTTCCCTGCAGTACACTTTGAACATTTAGGGTAGCAGAATTTAAAAAAAAATCTACTCGCTCGTCCCAGTTTGTTGCAACATTGAATTGTTGTACAGTTTTGTGAATTGTTGTACAGTTATGTGAATTGTTGTACAGTTGTGTGGATTGTTGTACAGTTGTGTGAACTGTTGTACATTTGTGTGAACTGTTGTACAGTTGTGTGAACTGTTGTACAGTTGTGTGAATTGTTGTACAGTTGTGTGAATTGTTGTACAGTTGTGTGAATTGTTGTACAGTTGTGTGAATTGTTG
>Ga0123357_10014292_pt1 | contig 10353 bp, 2 predicted proteins | sample TergutEmb28metaG_FD_89873 | JGI IMG/M metagenome (GOLD analysis project Ga0123357, IMG submission 89873) | Embiratermes neotenicus P4 segment gut microbial communities from Petit-Saut dam, French Guiana - Emb289 P4 | ecosystem: Host-associated > Arthropoda: Insects > Digestive system > Gut ... | reverse complement strand
AAGTGCGGCCGGGGCGTGCTGCTGACCACTCACCCCCTTCTAGTGCCGCGGTCATGGAAGAGTAGAGCTATACCTCTACCCACCCTCTGGGCCACACCGGGCCTGTAACGGGATCACTTTACTATATAATTTTACATAGACTGAGATGAGTGGCCAGCAAACCTGACCTGATGATATTGCCTGCTAGGAAGAATGAATGCCCACTCTTGGTTTAGAAGGGAAGAATTTTACATGTTGTTTACCTATGCACACGTTATGCAGTATTGGAAGATGAACTTCTTATTTAATTTTTATGACCTGCTGGTAAAGATAAACCTTTTTTCCCTTTGTCATTCTCCTCTCCTCTTTACAGTTTAGAATATTATAATATGGAAAACGTCCAGGAAATTCTCTGGGGTACTAGCCCGTGCTACTTTCCCACGATTTTAAACTTTGTTTTGGAACCAAAAATGGTCTTTTTGTCTACATGTTTACTGAGGTTTGGAGGTTGCTTGAACTTCTTAAGTACCTTAAAATATGTGTCATTGAGGTAGGCAGTAGGACGGGTAGACGAATACTGGAAAATAAATGTGTACGGATTTCATTCTTTAAACACTAAAACATTTTCGTGCGTCACGTTATGCAAAAAGTTACCACGCCTGAGAGAGCCATCTTTACATTGCAATAGTATATTATTACGCAGAAACATGATCTCGGAATTCTTCAGAAAGTAACAAGAACGTCTTATATGGAAGTAGTGCAATGTCAGTTAGTCTGTTAGTCTGTTTGTCTCTTTGTGACCTGCTATGAGCGCTTAACTTGATGCACAAATTTTCTTTGAAATTCAATTCTAGAGACTACAACTAAAAATATTCTGGTTTTTCCAACGCCCAGTCTTGTCAATGCACAATAAAGCCCCCGATTACGTAACATTATTTCGGCCGCCGTAGATGTTATTCTGAAAATCGATATGAGAGGTTTCAACCAAACGTTGTTGGACTGAGGCATGTTAATCAATGACAGAAACTACTTTGCACTGAGATCTGCGCTCTTCTGCCATATTACGCGAAGTAGAGTGGTAATTCCGTACCGAATTTTTCGTTACATCCTACAGGTCCCATTTTCATAGGTCAAGAATTCATTCTTGAATTCCTTCGACTTCTTGACCCTTGAAGATGGAACCGATTGGTTGTCCCGAAACGTCGGTAAGGAATTACTACGCTGCGTAATATCACAGAACAGCTCAGATCTCATGTCCATCACGGCGGAAGCCTGACGTCACGGGTACTTTGCATTATACCATAAAGAAGCTCCTTATGTGCCATAAACCGTTGCACATATCTGTCAGTTTATGTGAGAGGTTTCCACAAAACGTTTCGGATAATCCTGATTTGTGGCACAAGTATTTGACATAAATGCTAGTTTTCGTAAGATCATAAATGAACTTTTAATTGTATTCCATAATATTGCACAGATTTTGTTGGACTTCATTACAGCAGAATACAATGCCAACAGGAAGGAAAACTAGATTTCAGATAATAATATAATAATATAAACAGCCAACTAGACGCAACAATAACAAATTTTATTGATAATTTCAATCAGCTCAACATGTTTCGGGCGATACTTTCGCCCACCCTCAGGAACAATAGACTGTGTTTACAGCCGGCAGGCAGCATCGTCGGTGCATTATACCACAAGCTGTAAACACAGTCTATTGTTCCTGAGGGTGGGCGAAAGTATCGCCCGAAACATGTTGAGCTGATTGAAATTATCAATAAAATTTGTTATTGTTGCATCTAGGTGGCTGTTTATATTATTGTATCAATGATGCACTGCCACACAAACATAAGATTTCAGACTATTTATACACAATGAAGATTAAATTTGTTATTGTTGCATCTAGTTTTCTGTTTATATTATTTTATCAATGATGCACTTTCACACAAACATTAGATTTCAGACTATACACATTGAAACCTAAGTTTGTTATTTGAAGACGTTATGGCTTACTATGATTATACTTATGTAGGACCCGTGATTGGTGAATGAAGAGTATAGAGTACTGGTGGAAAGATCCTGACAGGGTAAAACCACAGGACTTGGAGAAAAATCTGTCCCTTTTTCACTTTATTCACTACAAACCCTATACGTACTCCCTTGGGATAGAGTCCTGGTCTCCGTGATAAGGTACCGACGACCAACTGCCTGATGGTATGGAAATATATGACTTTACTTCATTCCTGAATATTTAATTTCTCGTGTTTGGCAGTCCATAATGGTTCTGAAGTCAGGAGAGCGTGAGATGTCTTTTTGTAGTATCACTGATGTCCATTCATTTTGAGTAGGATGTTCAATTAAAACTTGCCTTGGCGTCGTGCTGCTGTTGTGATATTTCATAGCCTTCTAATGACACGTCGGCGTCGCTTTGAAAAATGGCGTCACATTTCAAATTTCCAGACTTCACTATTACGGAGGACTCCCTTCATGTCTACACACCGAAACTAGGTCATTGTAACCTTCTCATTTTCCGTCCTTCGTTCCTCTTCAGGAATAATTCGAAAAAATGAAAAATCCACACCTCCGTAGAAAATGGGGTCTGTGTGAATATTAAAATTATCATTCCTACTGCTCCCTGTGTTCGTCAGCGGTAAATTTAATTTTTGTACGGCTAAATTCAATTGCAATTTGTTATATTGTTTTCTCTTTTTTCCTCCTTTATGCCGACATCTCAAATTAGAGGCATAATTTTTTTTCAAAGACCTAAAAGGAACTCCGATCTGTACTGTTGAAACCTAAGCAACCAACTGTCCGGTGGTATAACGTAAGCGTCAACACATCGGATATCAAAGTACGCCATTTTGTGTGACCCACAGCCAGTTCTATTTATTTTATTGCGTCCGTACTATGTGTTTACGTGCGATACTTCTCCTCCCCCCCCCCCCAGCACGTTCTCCGTCTTCCAATCGCACACGCTTCAGGATGTTTCCCAAAATCCTCTATGAGGGCGTAGGGTAGAGTGGAGGTATAGGTCCAGTTATTCTTGAACTTGGCACTAGATGGAGATGCACGGTCACCTTCACGACCTGGGCGCTTTATTCTTGGAGAAAGACCCTTCCTCCTGCTAGTTATGGAACAGGAGTCTTGGTGGTTCCCACAGCTGGCCTGGACACTTCAGAGTACACAGGAATCTACAGGAAATAATTATATAGGCCCGATGTCCTAAACTTCTTCGTCTTCAGTACATCTTTTCCCTCCAAAATTCTGTGTTTTCAAATAATTGAATAGACACATATACATGTACACACATGCACAGACGCGCGGTAGTTACACCAAAAACAACCCAGTGTTTAATATGGTCTCCTTACCCTCCTACTGAGAGAAGACAGCTGTGGTAAGATACAATGTTGGCACGTGATTAGTATGCGATTTGTGGTGGACAAAGAGGGAATGGGACGGGTTTTTCCTCCGAGTTCTTGGGTTCTTCCTTGTCATTTCTTTAATCTGTTACCCCGACTTGACACAGTAAACCCATCGGTCGACGCAGAACTCTGTCTCATCGCACCCTAACAGTAAAGACACGCAATGTACGTACGATGTAACATTTAGGCGCCTTCGTATAATCGTTGTCGTCGCGGATAAGCAATATATATTACATATTCTGAGTGTGTGCTTGTAGCCTTATTTAACCAGCACGCGATGCGCAAGAACCTTATTATATTGTCATCTGTGGCCTTTTCGGGTGTGCGATATTTTTACTTATTATCCCACAAACGATATGATTTTCGAAAAAAAAAAGTTATTGAACACAACTTGTGTTTGGTATCGTCTACAAGGTTTCTCTGAAACACTTCTCATTCTGAGAAGAACTGAGCGAGATCTGATCAAAACTGTGTGTTGGCCTTCATGTTTTTTTTTAACTTTAGATGCCGGACTGCTGGCTAGAAGTCAGTATTCGGAAGGTCCTGCGACCGGCCACCTCGGCACAGGTTTTTCTTGGTTTCCCTGTGCCTAAAAGCAAATGCTGAGATGGATCCCATGATTCCAAGTTGCCACTACGTGTTTCTCATGTAGCCCTCCCGACTTAAATTTAGTAGTAACCAATTTCATGCTTTATTTACATGTAAAATAACCACTGCCACCGGGTAACAACCCAATTGCAGTAAATAAATATTGTTATTATGTAAAGTACCTGTTATTTTTATCAGATTTTAATGAAAGTTGAATTTTCTCGATAGATTTTCGAAAAACAGTGAAATATGAAATTTCATGAAAATCCTTCAGTGGGCCTAAGTTGTCCATGGAGACGAATAGACGAACAGACTGACGTGACGAAGCTAATAGTCGCTTTTTTGCAATTTTGCGAACGCGTCTAAAAACAGCGTTAATGTTAAGGTGAATCGTTGAATAGTGCTGAAGAAACACGCAGCATATGTCCATATATGAAGTCTGAATTTGGCGGGGAGGGGGTTATATTTCTCAATTTATCAAGTGTTTATAGTAGTATCTGCATATTCTGTAGTCTACGTGTACCATCCGCACCGTACACAGTACACACGACCTACACAGCGGCTCTCAGGACCACCACACATCCACAAACTGGGTGCAGAAAACCATATGCTGCAACTCAACATCTAATGCTCCTGATGATGGGCGTATATACCCGAAACATGTCGAGCTAAGAATATATCAGTAAAATTACCTAGTTGCATCAAGCTGGCATTACATTATTTCTTATGTAAGGTAACGTTTCTCTTCCGGCAGGCCGTGCAATGGATTAGGAAGAAGGATGCGAACCAGAATCTCAAGATTGTTACATTCAACGACACTGATTTTCTGAAACATTTGGAGTTGGCCATAAATTATGGAAACTTCAGTAAATTACATCGTTGCATCAAGTTGGCATTTCACTTTATTTCGTTAAAAAATGTTGTCTTATGGAATCTTCCAACTTGCAGTTTGGTAGATATAAACTGTTGTTCCGAGGGAGATTTCTGCCCAAGTCTCCAGGTTGGTTTCTACCCTGCAGATGAAGGCAACACCTTCATCCGAAATGTCGGTGCATATGTCCCAGGTTAGATGAAGTCACGTCGCAGAAAACTGTAATGTTAATATTTCCCATCGTGAGAATTTCAAATCTCACATGTCCACATTTTTTCCCAGACACTGATCTTGCAAGTTAGAACTGTATCACGTCGGGTCGTTATTTAACGACGCTGTTAATTAAGTCACAGTTTATCTAGCGTCTAATGGTAGGATTACCGATGAATTGTAGAGAACTTGAAAGGAAGCGGTCGTGGCCTAATTGCGGTATTGTCACAGTATTTTCCTTGATGTACTGAGGAAAATCACGAAACTTCTCTCAGGGTAACGAACGACGCGGTCGGCATTCGAACCAGGCCTTTCCCGAATAAGTCTATAGCGATACTGCAGCTATGCCAAACCGTTCGATATGTAAGATACAAGTTTTTTTTTTTTTAATTAAGAGTCCCTTTGTGTTAAACACCTGACTTCCTAATTCAGCTCTCCTAGCCGATAGTGATGTGTAGACCTTCTAGTAACATATCCCAGGGCCTAGTTTGTAACGTATGCCTTTGACAGACAATATCGGCGTATCCAGTATTTTCAGCCGATCTTCCTAGTGCTTAAACTCTGATATCATTAATTACACATTTATTACTTTCAATAGTCCTGCAAAATGTTGAAAGGCTGTTGCAATTTTAGTTCTATAGTATAAATAAAGGAAATACAGAGTTGCCCAAATCTTAACAAGGGCCTTACTTGAAGGAGATATATGTCATGTAAAGGCAAAAATAATATCTACGTACCGGTTGAGTCACAATTGCATGTTTCCAAGGGATGTGGCTGATAACACTAAGATTTGTGCGGTTCACAATCCTTAAATTACTCTTCGAATTACTTATCATTTACATTGTTATGTTTTTTGTATCTATAATCTATAATTTTCTGTTCCTACTTAGAATCATTGACTGTACATTTCTTGAACAATGTGTCCAATTTTTTGGTATTGTTTCCCAATTCACATTTGATCTTCTAAAAAATTTAAACTATTATTTTAATTCTGTGACTTTTGACCGCTGATTTCTTATATGCTACTGATTCTTTATTTTTATTTAACCCTTTACTATGTGCAACTAATTCTCAATTTCTCTACGTAGGGGGCATATTGCCCTTTCGATTTCCCTCCTCAAACCCCTCAATTTCCAAATTCCCCTTCCTCTCATTCTTGTTGCAACGAAATATATGCGTTCACTCTTTCTTCCCCCACTCCTCCTTCATGTCATGTCATGTCATTCATTCATTCTTGCTTCTTTCTTTCTTAGTCTCCCTCTTATATCTACTCGTAAGATTAGCGGGTTATTGTTGCGCCTGATCGCATTTCATAAAGTACACACACAGTCGGTAGGACTCCTCTGGACAAGGGATCGGTACGTCGCAGTCACCTCTACCTGACAACACACAACATTCACAAGAGACAGACAGCCACGCCTCTGGCGGGATTCGAACCCGCAACGGCCAGAGCCCTACGTCTTAGGCCGTGTGGCCACTGGGATCAGCTTTATTACATCGCATTTTAATAATCTGGCATAATGAGCTGACATCCCTTTCCTGCCGACTAGACACATAGTTACAATTAATTGTAGAATATTGATTCGATATTTAATTTTCTGGAAAGCAGGAGGGATAATAGCAATTAACTCCAAGTATTTCTTCCATTTTAATACGTCTGACAACAGCCTACCCATAACTATGAAATATATTCGCTCCTCATCTATTTTTAGCGATTCATGTTAAAATTATGGCACTTTTAGTCATGATTACAACCATAAAATTATGTATAATTTGAGCAAAAATCTAACTAAACTGCCTAAGCCGTGGTTTTTCTGGAAATAAACTGTTTTGTAATGATATTATTTCATTATGGCAACTTTGTGAACGAGTGTTTCTGTTGAGCAGTTTTCAACTATTTGCCGCCAACGCCCCATATAGTGCTTTAAAAATTGAAATATTTAGAAGAAGAAGAAGAAGAAGAAGAAGAAGAAAGGAACCTGGTGCAAGTAGGTCGTCTTTGAACTTTACAAAAGATTATATACTTCTAACAAAGAGATGAAGAAAGGTGGGGCTTACGCAGAGGCGAAGCTCACTCAACAAAAGAATATTATGTAGGTTCTCCGTTCATGATACATCACTAAAGCAGATTTAATAATCGGCTCAGTTAGTGGGCGGACTGGCTTCTGTTACGTGAATCATATATTGAGAAATACTGTTCTGAACCACTGTCAACCCTATATGCCAAGTGACTACTTCACTTATGTCCAGGTTTAACTTTAAAAATGCTACATTACGCTCACAGAGTGTACTATGTGTTTTGTATGGATTTCAGAACAAACTGAAAATATTTCCCTATGTGGCCTTTTCTGATTAATTTTTATAACCTAGACGAAGCGTGTTTACTGCGCGATACGAACTGAATTTTTAAGCATAATTCAGGTGGACTTTCGCCTGTAAGGGTTCATTGATGTAAATACAGTTCCTAGCGTTTTCTGAACTGAGTAAACATGTATTTAGTGTGCTCGTCTTCAGTAAAATACCGCTCTGTAATAGGTATTTAGTATTTAGTGTTTGAAAGGCCAGAGAGAAGCGCAAGCTTGTAACCATAGCAACCGATTGTTCTCGGTGTCACCATCTGGTGGCAGCATTTTAGACTAGCGGGAGACTCAGTTCGCAACATTCGTATGACTAGGTCAGTCCGAATCTTATACATTACCGAGTGAGAAGTATTTTATAACTGACATTTAAGTTAAATTTTACACTGTGTTGTTCAAAAATCGAAGCCGTTAAATGGAGAAATCGAATTCGAAAACCCTCAGATGGTTAGTGATAACAAGTGGTTTGTACTTAACCTTGTATTCCCCGACTTCCCTCAGTATCGACAGTGAACTGACCACAGACACTTCACGCGCGCTTGAGAGAGTCCGAGTGTATAACGTTGGGGTACTTATGGCGTCAAGCCTGAATTCTCCATTTGACTTGGAACGGGCTGGTCCTGCTGTAGACATGGCACTGGAGTTGGTAAACAGGGATTTCCTGAGCCAACACAACATCAGGCTCCAAAAGCAGCAAGGCAGGTAAGGTACCTTAGACGAAACACAGTGCTTCGCTCTGTCATTTAATTAGCACAACAACTAATGCACAAACATAATTTTTTTTACATTAAAACATTTATAATCGCTTCAACATGTTTCGATCCTAAGATCATCTTCAGGGAGCTAAACTGTTCCTTGCTAAAGTCACGCTTTAGCTTTGTGACTTTAGCAAGGAACAGTGTAGCTCCCTGAAGATGATCTTAGGATCGAAACATGTTGGAGCGATTTTAAATATTTTAATGTAAAAAAATATGTATGTGCATTAGTTGGTTTGCTAATCAAATTAATCTACGAAATGCACGGTGCAACGATAAAGACAGTGGTTCGCTGTTTAATTACAGACAAGCCTTTTGTATCTATACATTTCGGTACAGTCACACCATTTAGTACAGTGATTCGAATTAGGGAAACCTCTGTTTCGAATTTACAAGACATCTGAATGAAGTCAAGTTTCATAATTCATCTGTGCAGATGCTAGTACTTTAGTAGAAATCAGGTTCTCGTAATTCCGCATCTTATCAAATTGTTCGTCAAATAAGTATGTAACACAATACTACAACCAAAACCAACGGAACTAATGTGTCTTCGAAACAAAACAATGAACCATTTACCGACCAAATTTTGCACGTCTCGTGTCTGGGTGTAGTTTTATGTTTCTCCAAGAAGTGGGCCTACAAATTCGGGCCGGGGTAGTTGGTCCAAGAGGTAATTTTTCTGCATTGTGTTCAAGAGATGCGGCTGTTCCATCCTCGGCTGGGACACCGGCTATTCTGACTGAAATATTTGTGATATTTCTTTGTCCGTTCAGGAAAATGTAAGTATAGTACTTTAATACCACCACGAGAGTTTCCTTTCGGATCCCTTGCAATTCATTATTCACCAGTCATCCCACCATTCGACGCTATGTTCTGGGACAGTGACTTTTTAAAGCTGAAATAAATAAATAGATAAATATGTGTTGACAAATTTTCCAAAAGTCTAGCAGCCACCTCAAAATTCTCCGCACCAGGTGGGTGACGTGAAACACGTCTTACAAATATTGAGGGTCACCGAACAAAATTGATTTCATCCGGCGCAACCTGGCGCCTGAGAATTGTGCACTCATGGTTCAAGTTACGTTAGATTACTTCAGTTTAATATCGTGTTGTGTCTGTAACGCGTTTCTAGTTGCAGTCCGTGTGGAAGTTTTGGCTGACAAATCTAGGACAATTTTTTTTCTCTTACTATTTCGGATTTTCCCTGTCAATCCTCTTTCCATCAGTCATTAATAATCATTCATTTGTTATCACTTGGATGGAAAATGGGCCCAGCAGGGACCGCCATTTCAAAAGACCCTAATGATAAATAAATTGAATGCGTCGGTTCTGGGTGCGATAAACTTAAGAACGGCACTAAATATGAGAGTATGTTTGAAGTTCTTTATTTTAATGTTCTTGAAAGAAATTAGTCCAAATGACCAGCTCATTATTGGCTCATTTAGGCCTTATTCCTGCCCTAAAAATTCATCACTTCAAAACCACGATTCGCAATATTCTGTCTATCGCGTTTGATGCTCTAATAACTACGCCTCTGATAAAGGGTAATAAATTACGATACAAATGAAATGCCGAAACATGAAAGTTATTAACAATTCGAATGTAATTCCTGCAGCCTGATCCGTGTTGTCAAGGTATTAACAAAGCCATTTAATTTAATACGGAGTGGGTGCATTTGACGCGACTTATCGCAATATGCCTCTTGATTTACATACCGAAAATCAGTCGAATTTTATACTTTGTGTTGATGTGATAAAGGTTCTGATGACAAAATCCTCATTTATCAAAGTCGTTTTGCTTGTATGGAAGTTCATTATTTCGCCACTTAGACTGACATCAACGTAATCAGATTCCTGTTGTGTTCTTTCCCAGCTTCTAGATCATTTAGTATGTTAGAAGATTCATAGACTACAAGGCAGCAGGGCTATGAAGTCTCCCTGCGTTATTTTAGGTAAAGGAGATAAATTAAAATAAAAAATATATCTAACTTATGTATATTGGACCGTGCATCATTGTGATAGTTGAGGATTAAGAGACCAACTTGATGTCACACTTTATTACGTTTTATTTCACTTCTTCTGTGCTCAACATGTTTCGGACATTAATACATCCATCATCAGGAGCTTGCGACTTTTCTATTGTATCACCACATTGGTTGTGTGTTCTTGTTT
>Ga0123357_10014291_pt1 | contig 10354 bp, 4 predicted proteins | sample TergutEmb28metaG_FD_89873 | JGI IMG/M metagenome (GOLD analysis project Ga0123357, IMG submission 89873) | Embiratermes neotenicus P4 segment gut microbial communities from Petit-Saut dam, French Guiana - Emb289 P4 | ecosystem: Host-associated > Arthropoda: Insects > Digestive system > Gut ... | reverse complement strand
CGCAGGGCTGGGTATTGAGAATAACAAAACCAAAGGGCTGAAGGCCCGTTTCAACCATTCCGAACGAATGGCGCGGGCCTTCAGCCCGCATGAATTTTATCCCGGATTACCCAGCCCTGCGGGCTGGACTGGTGCGTCCATGAACATATGAAATCACAAAGGCAAAAGGGGTCGGGTTCAGCATTTTGAGGTTGGCGCAAGTCGACCGAGTGTAATTGCGAAAGGTAGCAGAGTTACTGTCCCGAAGGGACTGAATATGAATAACCGTGGGTGGCGCCGTTTGAGGGCGGAACCCACGGGAAGAGAAACTTCGTGTTTTTTGTGGCTATCATGGATTGAAATTTTTGCGTCTCTTGTGCCCTTTCGCGGCTATTTCTTTCGGTTGCGGCTGCGCCGCGCTAAACAATCCGTGGACGAATTTTTGGGGTTCGAAATTTTTTTGAGCATGATTTTTTTCAACCGTGGAATTTAGGTTGAAGGTTGAATGCGAGTTGGAATTACCTCGTGCATGGATGATGCCCTTCGTCCCTTAGCAATGCCTCGTAGGAGCAGCCAATCGCCTGTCTCAATCTGCGCAAAGTCGTGATGAGAATGGTGATTCGTCCTGCCTCAATTTTTTGGATTGTGCGCGGCGCAAGATCTCCCAACTCGGCGAGTTTCTCCTGTGTCAGCCCCCTGGCGACACGCTCCCTTCGGATATTAGCGCCGACGACCCTCAACCAAGCTCTGTGAGAAAAGTTATTCTCCTGTATTAACACGTCCCATTAGGGCGCGTTTTCCCTATGCGGAACACGACCCAACAGGTCGTGGGTTTTTATTTTGTTCACCCTAAACTTCGTATGTATCGCAACGCTGCCCGGCAAAAGTGCCAGCCCTTGTCTTTTCCTCCCTCACCCAACACCCGCAACCTCCGAACATTGAATTCTTTTCCCGCCATGAGCACACACAACAATACTGCATTCACATGCACGCCAAATCCCGCCCGCCCAATAATCAAGGCGAGCTTTCTCACGAAAATCCTGCCGGCGTTTGCCGCCGGTATGTTTGCGTTCCTGTTCGTCGCCGCCATCCCGCGCGTGAACGCCGACCCGCCCGCCATCTCCGTGACAGACCAAGGCACGCAAGTCGACGGCAACCTCAACATCACGGGCGACCTCCTGAAAAACGGCGTGCCGTGGAACCCCTCCACGACGCTCACCCCCGCCACCGCCAGCATCCTCGGCGGCATCAAAGTCGGCGCCGGTCTTTCCATCACCTCCGACGGCATCCTCTCCACCACCGGCGGCGGCGGAAGTTCTCTTATCAACGCCAGCATCGTCGAGGCCGCGAATGCCACAAATGCCGCGACCCTGAGCCAGCAAAACCCAAGCATCCTCTATGTCGTCCCCAAAACGGAAACCATCGACGGCTCCGTGTGGTTCGCCGGAAAACTAATCGTCGGCGAGCGTCCCCCAAACCCCGAGGTGTTGCTCACCCCGGCCATGACTGGCAACACGACACCGTCGCCGTTTGCAGTCACCGCCTCTTCTCTATGGGATAGCAACCTCCCCAACGCCGCTTGGCACTGCTTTGATCAAGTGTTGACAGCAAACGCATGGTCAAGCCGTAACATAACCGATGCCAACGGTTATGCCACCGGATGCTGGATAACCATCGACCTTGGCGCGCCCCGCACCCTCGTCCGCGTGGCGCTCGCCGCGCGCAACGACATCTATAAACGGGACTCCGCGCGACAGTTCACCATCTCGGTTAGCTCCGACGGCTCCACATGGCAAACCGCGCACGAATCGTCCGATCTCGGCCCAACCGAGCCGGACGCGGCGCAAATATACTACGATCAGGCAATCACGCCGGTTTCGGGTCGATACATAAGACTGACCATAAATCGGACATTCTATCCCAACGAGAACGCTTCGATGGGGGAAATTTATTATTACGGATATTAAAACACCGCCAACCGTAACCGTAACATTAACCTTAACCTCAACCCTTAACCTTAATCTCCATCCCCATGCCACACATCAAACCACTCCATCGCCTGCTCGCGATACTGGCAGCGTTCCTCTTGGCCAGCCTAGCGGCGGCGCTCAAAGCGCAAGACGCGCCGATACAAACCAGCCTCCTCATCGCCAATCAAAGTTATAACAACACCACTGTGACGGAATCCGCGGTGCAAAACATAACAACAACCGGCAACGTGACAATCGGAAGCAACGCCTCCGTGACTTTCGAAGCGGGCCAGAAGATTGTCCTCTCCCCGGGCTTCCATGCAACAACAACAGCCGGTTCAACCTTTCGCGCCCGCATCGGCCTGTCCGTGTCCACTCTTGCGCGCATATCCGCCGACAAAGGCGTGCCGGTGGGAATGCTGATGGACAGCAATAAGAATGGAATCCCCGACTTGGTGGAAGCCGGCCTGGGCCTCAATCCTGCCGCGGACAATTCAAGCGACCCGAAACTGCAAAACCTGACGCGCGAGTATCACTACGACGCCAACGCGCAGCTCATCCAAAGCCCCGAACGCAAGTATAACATGGATGCCGAAGGCAATATCAATGGCCAATGACATCACCCTAAATCCAAAACACCATGAAACCATTAGTTACAATTAAACCACTCGCGCCTCCCCGCCTCCTTCCTTTTTGCAAGGCAATCCGCGCGGCATCATTTATCATATTGGCGCACTGTGCCGCGCTCACGGCGTTGCACGCGAACTGGCACCGCTCGACCATCGGGGACGACCTTGATAAACAAGAAGACCTCGCGCCAATTCTTCCCGCGGCCAGTGTGGCCGCCACGGCCAGCGTGGATCTCAGCCAGGTTCAAGGACAGCCGCAAGACAACCAGTTCCAAAACTTTTCACAAGGAAACCAAGGCGGGGACATGCAGACGATGATTGCATCAGCCATTGGACTGGAGCCGCAAACGCAGCCCATGGCTGCATCCCTATCCACAACCCCGCCCGAAAATACTCCGGAAATCAAGGCGATAGCCGCCGCGCTCAATTACAATCTGGACTCGATTCTGAAATGGGTGACCCGAAATATCGAATTCGAGCCATACTACGGCCTGAAACGCGGCGCGCGCCGCACGGCCATCGACCGGGCGGGCAACAGCTTTGACACGGCGGCGCTGACCGTCGCGCTCTTGCGCGCATCGGGATTCACGGCAAAATACTGTTTTGTGGCGCGCGGACTGTCATATCAGGATGCCTCCAACTGGCTGGGCGTGGCTCCCGACAGGGTCAGGCAATATTTAAACAATTCAGGCAATGTATACTACTGGATTAGCGGCGGCCAGCTTTATTATTTCAATGCCTTTGATAATGGAGCGAGCATCGCGTTTCCGCACATAGTGGTGAAAGTGCAGACGAACGTTGGCATTATCTATGTCGATACATCCGTCAAGTCTTACATTCGCGGCGATGGCGCGGATTTGTCCGCGGTGGCTCAATACAATAGCGCCACCATTTTCAACGCGGCGGCGGGCAGCGTATCGAGTGTTAATGTCACAGGCGGCTCGGTGTCGACTTACACAGGAAACAAAACGGCCAGGCTGGCCATGCGCTCCCAATTGGACACTTATTCAAGCAACTATGTGACCAACATCCTCGCCAGCGACGACAAGCACATGTTCGATGGACGCCAGGCATCGCGCGGACGCTGGATTGATCCCGGCTGTTCCTATCAATTGCTCGATGTCGCCGGTGTTTTGGGTGAGTGGGATGATATTCCCGATACTTCCGATGTTCCCTTTTGCGTGAAACTGGACGTGAAGATCGGCAACATGCCACTACAACAGTTCAAAACCGCCGATCTGGGCGGAAGTAAATTGTCCATTATCTTGTTGAACAAGGTGGCGGTGTTATGCGTGGATGACGTCCCCGTCCCCGGAGCCGTGGAAAGCGGCGCCGGCGACACCCTGCCGGTCACAATCACCTTCGATTATGGCATTGACACGGATGGCGCCAGCCCCGCGCCGCTTTCGCGCACCGGCGGGCCGTATGTCATCACCTATGGCTATGCCAGTTGCCTGGGCACCCTGAAGGAGCGCATGCGCAAACTCGCCGCGCTCAAGGAGCAGCCGGACATTACGGACACGAGCCATCAAATCGTTTCCGAGAACCTTTATATACTCGGCCTGCAATACCTCAACGAAAACAACGCCATCAACGAAATCTCCTCCAGCGTGAACCCCGCGCGCCATTATATACTCAATCAGGCGGGCATCGTCGGCATGAATCAAGCCCCCTACGTCGACCTGCCCGTGAACACCGTCAATATTGGAATCCGCGACAACGGGGTAAGCGACGCCAACGCGCTCACCATGACCGACAAGACGCTCATGGCCTCCATAAACTGGGTGAGCATGCTGGAGCATTCGCTCATCGAGCAAATGATCATTTCCGACGCCAACCCCGCCAACCAGTATCTCGACGCCGCCGTGTCCACAACCAAGCTGATACAATATTACGTGGACACTGGCGCGCCCGTCTATCTCCCGAAAAGCACGGCGGAATGGAGCGGCTTGAGAAGCAGCGGAAAACTCACCAACTATCCCACCGCGCTTCTGGACACCCTGGGCGGAAACTTCACGGCCACCATGCGTGCCGGCGGCATCCTGCTGCCGGGCAATTACAACCAAAAATACAAACAATACAGCGGCATGGGCTACGCAACCGCCTTTGCAACCAATGCAACCACGGACGACCTCGGAGCCACCATGATAATCACAGGCGTTTATGGCACCCTGACGAACGGAGGCAACACCGCCGTGCCTTATGTATTTTCGTCAGACGCTCCCACATCGATCTCCAATATCATCACCCTCGGCCCGACCCCGCTGGCGCTTGCGCCCTCCTCATATTCAAACACGCTCGGATTATACACGGTGAACGACCCCGTTGACGTCAGTAACGGCGCCCTCCTCATCGACGCCACCGACCTGACCATGGGCCAAGGCGCCGCCCCCTACGGCCTCGCCTTCACCCGCCAGTATTCCTCCCTCCTGCGCAACTCCGACCCCGCCGGCCTCGGCAAAGGCTGGACGCACAATTATAACATCCGCATCACCCACCAGCACGCCGGCTTCCTCGACCTCGCCCGCATGACCCTCGCCGAAGCCGCCCCCATCATGGTCGCCACAAAAGCAATCTATGACACCGCCGACATCTCCAAAACCACCTCCACCGCGAAAACCTGGGTCGTCCCCGCGCTCATCGCCTGCTGGCTCGGCGACCAGTTTATAAACAACCACGCCACCGTGCAAATGGGCCGCGACACCCTCGACTTCGTCAAACTCCCCTGCTCCGCCGACGCCACCACCTACACCTACGCCCCGCCGCCCGGCGTCGCCGCCACCCTCTCCGGAAAACCCGCCACCGGCCACACCCTCCAATTCCGCAAAGGCCTCAAAATCACCTTCCGCGGCATGGACGGACGCTTCACCTCAATCTCCGACCCCAACAACTCCGCCGCCGACTCAGCCAAACCCGCCCTAAAAGCCGACTACTCCGGCCTCCCCTCAAACTACAGCGACGACACCAAGCGCCTTGTCAAAGTCACCGACGCCTACGGCCGCTACTTTACCCTCAGCAACTCCGGCACCGTCCTCTACCAAGTCACCGACAGCTCCGACCAGCAACGCACCGTCAAATACACCGCCGACTCCGCCGCCTTCACCAGCACCGACCCCGACAACAACGCCACCACCTACACATGGGACACCAAGCACCGCATCACCAAAATCACCACCCCTCCCACCGACCTCTACCCGCAAGGCCGCGTCACCGTCACCTCCGTCTATGACGACTACGACCGCGTCATCACCCAATACAACATGGGCGACACCGCCCGCGTCTGGACCTACGACTACGCCCCCGGCGCCACCCGCTATGTTAGCCCGGAAAAAAACCCAGTCACAAACCTCCGCTATTGCTCCTTTTATTACTTCGACGCCAAAGGCCGCAAAACCACCTACATAAACGAAAACGGCGACCAAACCGACTGGCAATATGACGGCGTGGACAGGACAACCCTCGTCGTCGTGCCCTGGCGCGGCTGGCTGATGACAGACGCCCAAGGCCAGCAATTTCAATGGCGCGAAAACACAGCCTACACCTACGACAAAAACCACGAACTAATATTAATCCGTGACCCCGCCGGTCGCCAAACCAAAACCGTCCCCACCAACGACGCCAATTCCACCCCCCGCACAGACACCAGCCCCGGCGGCCAAGTTACCACAACCACCTACTATTCCGGCCTCTACCTCCCCAACACCATCACCCGCCCCGGCGGCATAACAGACACCTTTGTAACCTACGACACCTGGGGCCGCCTCACCACGTATCACCCCGCCGCCTATGACACAGGCAAAAACATAACCTACGCCTACACCAACGCCACCCGCGGCCTCGCCAAAATCACCACCACCTATCCCACCACCCCCGCCACCACCGAAATCACCAACTACAACGAAATCGGCGACCCCACCACGACCACCGACCGCGCCGGCGTCACCACCACCTACGAATACAACAAACGCCGCCAGCCAACCAAAATCACCGTCACCGCCCCCGGCCAGACACCCCAAGTCACCAAAATCGGCTACGACTCCTCCGGCAACAAAACCTACGTCACCGACCCCCTTGGCCACAGCACCGACTACACCTACAACGCCGACGGCCAGATCGAAACCATCACCGCCCCCGACGGCGCCCTAACCTCCTACACCTACGACCTGCGCGGCCTGCGCACCGGCGTCATCAACGACCACAACGCCAAAACCACCACCTACTACGACCCCGCCCAACGCCCCATCGCCACCCTCGACACCCTCAACGGCGCCACCTACTACGATTACGACCCCCTCGGCAACCTCCTCGCCACCACCACCCCCCTCGGCAACACCACACAAGCCCACTACGAAGACCCAGGCCGCAACCTCGTCACCACCACCATCGACGCCAACGGCAAGGAAATCACCAACGCCTATGACGACGACGGACGCCTCATCGGCATGACCAACCGCCGCGACCAAATCTACACCACCACCTACAACGACAACCTCCGCCAAGTAGACACCGAAACCCCCGAACACAAAAAAACCAGCGCCTTCGCCAACGCCCGCGGCCTGCCCGACACCACCATCCTCCCCTCCAACAAAACCGTCAAAAACACCGCCTACGACCCCGAAGGCCGCGTCCTCACCCAAGTCACCTACGACACCAACGGCGCCACCCCCCTCGCCACCACCACCATGACCTACGACGGCGCAGGCCGCCTCTATCAAGTCACCGAAAACGGCAAAACCACCACCAGAAACTACGACACCCTCGGACGCCTCTCAAGCTACCAAGACGGCGAAGGCAACACCATCGCCTACACATACGACCTTGCCAACAACCTAAAAACCCTTACCTATCCCGGCAATCTCACCCTCACCTATGACTACGACGAATGCAACCGCCTCATATCCGTGCGCGACTGGCAGCAACGCACAACCACCTACACCTACGACACCCTCGGACGCCTCACCAAAACCACCCGCCCCAACAACACCACCAGAGAACAACTCTACGACCGCGCCAACCGCCTGACCATGATCACCGAACGCAAACAAGACGGCACCCTCCTCTGGATGCGCACCCTCGCATACGACGCCGACAACCGCATCACCGCAACCTACACCTACCCCACAACCCCCTTCGCCGCCCCCAACGCCAACGACACCGCCGGCTACGACAACGACAACCGCCTCGCCACATGGAACGGCGCAGGCTGCAACTTTGACCCCGACGGCAACATGCTCGCCGGCCCCAACGCGCAAGGCGCCGCCGCCAGTTACCAATACGATCCCCACAACCGCCTCACCGGCATTAACAACCAACCCCTCTACACCTACAACCCCGACGGCCACCGCCTCCTCGTCAACGGCGTCAGATACGTCATCGACCCCAACGCCCCCCTCAGCCGCGTCCTCATGCGCGGCAGCACCTATTACATCTGGGGCGCCAACGGCCTCGAATATGAAATCAACGGCGCCGCCACCAAAACCTATCACCCCGACCACCTCGGCAGCACCATGCTCCTGACCGATGACAACGGCGGCACAATCGCCACCTTCGAGTATGATTCCTACGGCAACCCATCCCCCAACAACTCCAACGTCACCCCCTTCCGCTTCCACGGTGCCCTCGGCTGCATCACCGACGACAACGGCTTGGTTTACATGCGAGCGCGCTACTATAACCCACGCATTATGCGTTTCCTCAATCAAGACCCCATCGGCTTCCAAGGCGGCTTGAACTGGTTCGCGGCGTTTGATAATAACCCTGTGAGTAATGTTGATCCGCTGGGGCTGTGCTCTGGCAACTCATCCTCGGCCTCGGCACTGTATAATCCTGTGAATTTCTTTGCATATTATAATCAAGGTGATTCAATGCCTTTATATGATGGCTTAACAAAGATTGGAACAGTTACTGTTAACACGTATCAATTGGACGATTCAGTGAGGGGATATAATGGTGTAGGAATAGAACTGACACCATCAATTAGTAATACTTCCGCTCAAAATGGCGTCTATAGATGGCGCCAGTATACCAGCATACAGGATCAGAACGATAACTTTTACCAATGGCAGGGGCGAACATATAATCGGCTTCTTGACCCACAGCCACCTGATGATAACAAAGATTGGTATTGGACAGATACTGAGTGGCACGACAACGCCGTTGATGCTTATAGTGCGCGTTTTTCCGATGGGCCACTAACTAAGTTATCATTATTAAACAATAATGTAACCAGTTTAAAAAACACTTACGACCTAGAACTTGTTCATGTGAAGAGCATGAATGAGTCTACCGGCGGGAACGTTGTTCTGCGTTTACATTGGGGTGATACAGTGTCAAGCGGAACGCATACTCTTATACCTTTAACAATTGGAAGATGATTTATGAAAAAAATTATATTATTTTTAATGATAATTGCAGCAGCATCAAAAATCGCATATTCCACAACTTATCCTAGCGGAAAAGTAGTTACGCTATCCATTGAAATCCCTCAAAATTGTTACAGTCAGGGATCGGCTATGTTAATTAAGTTGAAAATCACAAATAAACTTGATAACGCCATCACGTTTTGGAGAAGTTCCTTCCTTGTAAATCATCGGATTTATTTAATTGATAACAATGGTGTGCCGGTAAAACTCACAGAATATTATGAGCATCTATTGAAGGAAATTGAACTGAGTGGAGACGAAAGAATTGGAAAGAATTATCCAACAACTTTAGCATCAGGAGATTCATGTGAATATAGCGCTGAAATCAATATCAGTGATTTATTCAAAATGCGCAGTGGTTCATACGAAGTGTATGTGACGTATAATGATTTTCAGTGCAAAGGCTTTAATGGTAAATTGATTAGTAACAAGGAAAAAATAAAAGTAAACTGAGGGCAGCCGCGAAGGGGTCACAGGAAAGCCCGAACACCCGAGGGCCAGCCGGACTTAGCTAGGGGCAGGCAAAAGGGGTCAGGACGTTTTTTGTCATTTTTCTCTTTGGGCGAGAATTCCGTCTTTTGGAAAAACTGACAAAAAACGTCCTGACCCCTTTGTGACCCCTCTATGACCTTGCCAACAGTAAGTGACCGCTCCGGTGCCTACGGGCGAGGTATTGATGGTGACCAATAATGGATAAACATGGTCACCATTTGGATTCACCAATGGTTACCATTGCCACCAATGCTCTATACGTTGACCAGCACTTGGCTGGCTGGCGGCTGCCAGTTGGCCGGGGCAAGCCAAAGGGGTCAGGACGTTTTTTGTCAGTTTTTCTCTTTGAGCGCGAATTTCGTTTTTTGAAAAATGACAAAAAACGTCCTGACCCCTTTGGCTTCCCCTTCGCTCCCTGCCCCGACCGCGCCTTCGAGTTCGAGGTAAAGTAAGTATCGCAGGCTTCCAAGCCTGCTCGGCGGGGCGTTGCCCCGCCCAAATACAAGCAGGCTTGGAAGCCCGCGATACTTGCAAGCAGGCTTGGAACTGAAAAAGGGGTCAGGTTTGAATGGCGCTAAGTTAAGGATTGACGCTTGCGCAGGGAGCGGCGGTCTCCAGACCGCCGGACGAGGCGCCACGCGCCTGTATCCATTTAGCCACAATACTGCTTAGTTAATAGTAATGATGATTTTGAGCGGCCTGTGTTTCACGGCCTCGGCTTTTTGTCGGAGTAAGCCCAAAGGGGTCAGGTCGTTTTTTGTCACTTTTTCTTTAGAACAGTAAGCCCGAAGAAAACTGAAAAAGAAAAAGCCCGAACACCCGAGGTGGAGTATTGTTGATTGTGCGCCAAGCGAAACTTGGT
>Ga0123357_10014290_pt1 | contig 10354 bp, 6 predicted proteins | sample TergutEmb28metaG_FD_89873 | JGI IMG/M metagenome (GOLD analysis project Ga0123357, IMG submission 89873) | Embiratermes neotenicus P4 segment gut microbial communities from Petit-Saut dam, French Guiana - Emb289 P4 | ecosystem: Host-associated > Arthropoda: Insects > Digestive system > Gut ... | reverse complement strand
TGAGTTATTTCATGGGTTGTATTGCTCTGGTTCGATGTGTTTTGGTGTTACTTTTTGGTTTGACTGGAGTGGTGTGGTATCCGGATGCGAGTTGAAGCTTCAGCCTGCATACGGATACCACACTACCACAGCCAAACCACAACATAGCACCAAAACACATCGAACCAGAGCAATACAACCCATGAAATAACTCAACAAATAAGTCGCAAGCTCTCGAGCATGGATATATTAACATCCGAAACATGTTGAGCATTAAATAATGAAATAATAAAGCAAAGTGACTTCAAGTTGGTCTCTCTTTATTCAACTATCCCAGTACACTTTAATCTTCATCATCACCGTTCTTAGAACCTAGTTACCGATGTTTCGGTACAATGCTTCTGCTCGAAGATATGGGCATTGCACTTTTTCTGAATGCCGGTGATTATTTACCAGTCTAGACGGCATACTATCCTAGAACACTTTAATCTTCAGCCAACAAACCACTGGGAGAATCTCGAATTTCACATAACTGAACTAACTACTTACAAGCGTCCTGTTTTCATCCTACATGTTGGCCTACGTGGTGCATTGGCATATCCAAGTTGACAGCAGTTTCCTTCCCCTTGAAGTTTTTTACGATGTTTGGCAGTCTATTGACGTGTACTCATAGGCTTCCTTTTTTCCTCCGGGAGCGTCCCTGTATGTCATCCTGTCTTCATCATTTTCTCCGAGTTAATTTTTTTTTGTCGTAAACTAGATTGTAGATCGTAACACTTTTATTATGTTGTCATTTTGCAATTTATCTCTTTGAAGTAACTATTTAATAAACCATAGCATCAATTTTGTAGTATCTTGCTTCCATCTTATTATTTGTTTTTTTTTTCTTGTCATTTATCCCTGCTTAAAGTTGAGCATGATGAATAATCTGGCACGAAATGCTCAAGGTTTTACTCTAAAATGACTTCCACTAATATCTAGTTATTGGTCAAACAACACAAACATCCAAGACGCGCTTTACCTTCAGCTTGGACGCTTACCTGTACGGTTTCGACTTGAAATCTCTAGACTCTGGCAAGATATGTCTAGGGTTTCGAAATGTCTGTTTTCATGCACAAAATCTTTTATTCGTCGAATATGTAATCCACATACTTTAGAGTTTATGCTTTTGTATTCCAGTAAATATATTATATTCATTGTGTGTTATGAAAATAGCAGTATGTAAGTTATGTTCGAAGCATGTGTGCATAAGCCCAACATATAGCACATGGTTGTGTCCACTACAGACCTGAAGTAAAACAGAGTTTACTAAATCAATTTTGGTTATGGAATCTCCCATTAATACATAACTATAAATAGTTGTACCTTCTTTGTCATACTAATTATATTTCCGTCTGCTAGCAGACGGCAATATAATTAGTATGACAAATACCTGTTTCTGTGAATACAGTGTTAAGACTCCTGATGATGGACAGTAAAGCTGTCCGAAACGTGTAGAGTTCTTTACCAAAATAAAGCTGAGAAATAGCGCATCTCGTTGGTTATTATTATAAGCGTTGTATCTGCATGTATTCATCACATTCACTATGACGTGTTTCAGCGGATAATTGCAACCATCGTAGAGTAGTGTTACAATGTATTAAAGGGGAAGAACTGGGGTAAAATTATTTCCTTTAAAATTAAAATACAAGCTTATAATTTTATTATTATACCAAATAATGCAGTAACAAAATATTCATTAATAAAATTGTTAAAAAATCAGGTTGCACTGTACTGGTAACGTATAAAGCATGAGTAGTGGGAATAGTCTAGGTAACCGTCCCTAAAGCTTAGGCAGACACTTGTTGTATATTGTTTTTAAAACCTTGCTCTTTGTCTTGAGTGTACCCGTGCTGGACGTTTCTATCAATCGACATAATCTGTTTTATTTTTGAAGAACAAAAGACCAACTTGATGTCACTTGCTAATTTATTTCACTTCTTATGTGCTCAACGTGTTTCTGATATTAATATATCCATCATCAGGAGCTTGCGACTATTTTGTTGAATTACCACATTGGTCGTATTGTTCCTGGTTCGATGTGTGTTGGAGTTTCGGTATGGATGGTTTGGAGTGGTATCCGTGTTGCAGGCTGAAGCTTCAGCCTGCAATACGACCAATGTGGTAATTCAAGAGAATAATCGCAAGCTCCTGATGATGAATATATTAATGTCTGAAACATGGTGAGCTCATAAGAAGTGAAATAAATTAGCAAGTGACATCAAGTTGGTCTTTTATTCTTCAACTATCACAATGATGCACGGTCCAATAAACACAAGATTCTGTTTTATTTTCTTGAACTTCCTGTGTTGTCATCGGGAGGATAATGGTTTCCTGTATTTGTGCCGTATGTAGGAAACTGACTTTTATCTCTGTATTTCTATGCGATGTTGCGTTTAAAACAGGTTAGTATCTTACGCACATCAATGCAGAGAATAACATGTATGCCGGACTGGTTGTTTGTAGTTAGGTATCTCAAAAAGTAAATTAAAAGTATATTTGCTGGATTTGCCAATGAACCTTTTCATGGTCGTTCTATTTGTTAGTAGAAGTTAATAATAAAATAATTGTTTTCAACAAAGATATCATTCTATTTTGAAGACCATCATTATATTTTTAGTATGTGCAAAAGAAAAAGACTAACTGAAGAGAATGTAGGAAGAGGCGATAATCCCATATATGGCCAGTGATTTGTAAATGACTTTGTAATTTAACTGCAGAAACATACATTTTTCGTAATAAATTACTTCAATGACAGAATAAGTAAAGATAAGGTACTTGGTCGTGTAAATTTCCGACTACGTGAGTTTTGTACGAAATATTTCCCGACCAGAAAATTCTCTAATATGAGAACCCTGAGATCACCTCTGCTTTTTGTATAGTACAAGAAACAGGGGTTCACGGAGGTGTACGTGCTGTATATATATATGAGCGGTTGGTCTTACACGGGACAAATTACCAGCATGGTTGGTGGGCAATGGGGCTGTATGACCCCCGGTGTGATCAAAGATGAATAGTAATATCTTCCGTTTGTTACTGCTATCGGATAGCTTATGGAAAACTGTTGAATATTAAAGGCTATCGCCGGTAACGGCTGCTGTCCTATTGTTCTTTATCAGCGGTATCCAGCCTTCATCTAGCTGTGGGAACACCGACACAGGAAGAGAATTTTGTCAGTACGTTTCAGATGTTCTTCGTACGTAAGTTGTCTGAAAACCTTTCCCACCATATTGGTTTATAGGGTTAACCGGGTGTTGTTAGGATCGTAAAGTAGAGATTACGATGGATTCCACATGCGAATCGAATAGGAAAATTCTGGGTATCCCGTTTGGGTAGATGCTACTTTGAAGACCAAGAAATGGTCGTGAGATTAAGCTGGGTCTTGGAATTGAGAATCCTTCGTAGGGGTCAAAGGGCTCCGATGTGAAGCTGAGTGTCGAGGTTAAGAGTGCTTGACACTACTTATATTGTCCATACGCCTTCAAGACTTGGTGCTTAATTAATTAAAGGCAGTGACAACCTTACTTTTAACTCAGGTTGGAGATGGAAGTGATTCAGGATCGTTTCCAGCGGCAGCCTTTACTATTAAACTTTCAATGCCGAGTGTTATGTACGTACAGTACCATCAAGTTTGACATTAAAACTTTTTACATATTTTTCGCACAATATATGTATGCTTTTTGTGTGGATCTCGGAGAACACAGCGGTTGTTTCGTTACACGATGTTGCCTGAGTGTCTTTATTGTGCAGTACGAAATGAATATTAAATACATGTCAGGATAATCTCTGTCTTTAAAGGAGACTGACAACTTAGGTTACTGTTTTTCTCATTACGGGACAAAGTTCCTGGTTTCGATTGATCTGGTTCACTATTGAGAGTTTGGCTGAAATGATTATCGCGGTTGGTTAGTTGTTTTGAGTAGTGATTTTTCACTGACATGTACGACTGACATGTAACACGGAACGTGTTGTGGACGAGTCAACGAATAATCCGCTTTACGGTTGTGAGGGCTGTATGCTGGCACACGGCAGTGTATAAGTTATCAAAGAAAAATTCTTGATCAGTAAAGTCAACCTCATTAGCTTCTTTCTTTCATCCGAAAAGTTGGAAGTTGAAGGCCAAACGTCCACGCATACTCATACAAACCGGGGTACCAGAAGACTTTCTCCTATCCCCCACCTTGTACAATCTGTTTTGTCCCTAAGCCGTCAGGTTTTATCTTTTCAGGAAGCTGCCTCGCTGTCTATAGCAATGGAGTCGTGTTGCGAAGAAGAAAAAACTTTTGCCATCTGTTTTTCTTGTGGACTTGGTCCGGCGGATTCTCATGCTATGTCGAAATGACGGACTGTTGACTTTGTACACTATTCTTGTATAAAATATCTGGGCGTAATCTGCAACAACAGTTTTACATGCAGAGTCGTTATAGTAACGGTCGAAGCCAAAGGCTTTGATATATTTACAGAGCCTATTTTCTCTTCAAAAAACGGGCAATCAAGCGCTAACATTAATTTAACCCTCCGCAGACCAATCATTCGTTATATCATGACATATGCTTGCCCCACCAGGGAATGTGCATCACCTGCAAAACAAGGTTTCCCGCAAGAATGACATATTTCCAAGCCCCAAACCAACCCCTGATTATCACGTTCCTTGAAGCGGCTTGCAAAATTAGGTAGGTGTATGATCTCACATAATTATGCAGGTAATAAAAAAAATCTTACAGAATCATGAGAATAATATTGGAACCCTGGGAGAGGTAATGCCAAACTCGAAATATATAAGAGGCTGAAACTTGGCGACGGTCAAAGCATGCGACCTTTCTTGTGACTAAGCCCCCACTAGGGCAAAAAGATAACTAACATAAATCATGGCCTGCTATACAAGGCCATGCACGTACTCCATATTTGTTACAGTTTTCAAAACTGTAGATATGTACGTGCACAACAAAATTTAAATGTGGAAATATGTACGATTCACACAGAGTCTCTTACATTACGGTAAAATCATAGCCTAGAGATGCTCAAGAATAGGGCGTGAGAAAGATATTTGAGTAAAAGAGCCTGGAAGTAAGAGGAGACTGGAGAAAACTACATGGTGATGAACTTCATTATTTGTAATCGTCAAATCAAGGAAGATGTGAAGGGCGGACCATGGCACGCATGGGGAAGTGATAAATGTGTAATGGGTTTTTGTAGGAAAACGCTTTTAGGAAAGAGACCAATTACAAAATCCAAGCTAATAAGAGAAACAAATTCATATTGGATTTTAAATAAGACTGGAGGGAACTGACTGGATTTACGTGTATCTTGCTGAGGACAGAAACAGGCGCCAGGCTGTTGTGAACACGGTAATGAACCTTCGCGTTCCATACAATGTGGGAAATTTCTTGGCTACCCGATGAACTGTAATCCTTAAAATGGAGGATTCCACTCCGTGGAGTTACTCTTATTCTTGTCGTTAAGTTTATTGTAGATTAACGATTTTTATTTTCCGTCACCACAACAATAACAGTGTAGGCTAATGTTATTACAACGTGTTTCGACACATGGGGTTCATCTTCAGACTGGAATAAGGAACCTATTTTACATCTCTTCTTACATTGTTGTTTTACCACAGAGATGTAAAATAGGTTCCTAAGTCCAGCCTGAAGTTGACTCCCATGGGTCGAAAGATGTTGTAATAACATTAGCCTACACTGTTATTGTTGTGGTGACGGAAAATAAAAATTGTTAATCTACAATAAACGTAATGATTTTCACACACAACGGGATGACCTGTTTTAGTTATTCTTGTCGGTTTGATCTGAATAACATTTGGTGAGCAGTGAAAATCGTGAAGTTCTTTATTGTGTAATTTTCTCCAATATTCCGCTACTTCCTCCCTTTTGGACCCAAACGTGTTTCTCTCTACCCATTTCGCGAAAACCTTCAGCCTACATTCTTCCCTGAATATGAGTGTAAACTTTCACATTCATATGACACGACAGGTAAAATTATAGTCATGCATACTTTACCTTTTAAAGCTTACTGGTTAATTGATGCACCAACCGGTTTAATATTCAAACGTTATACAGTCTACCCACGCTGTATTTATGTGTTTTGTATTTATCTCAGAAAAAGCAGCGACGTTTGTCCTATATAACCTAAACTGGTTGGTTTTATATCCGAGATGAAAAATGTTTACTGCCCGGTACGAACTGGGTCTTTAACTAGAATAGTTTACACTTTGTCTTTCAAGGGTTAATTTTCGTAATTTTTATGTCGAAAGTGTAAACAAGCGATTCGGGTTGGAATGGGAACAGGAATCTCCTGAACTGAATCTTCTCTTTGAATCCTTAGTACGTGCAATTTTTGTTAGTTTCTTTCAAAAATATATGAACTTTGTCGCATTTTCAAAATCTGTATTAGCTATCTTTATGTTCTTATTTTGTCCTTCATACTGTTTACGAGAAATGGCCGTATGCCTACTTAGGTTTGTCAGCGTTTCCATATGGACTAACCTCTTTACTAACGAATAATAAAGCCTCTATAATTTTTTCCCCGTGACTTTTACTCCCAACAAATAAATGTCATCAGCAAAAACTTTACGCTGATGTGTTCCAGTCAGTTTGAATCCCTCATGGCTTGCTTGGATGGCCTCAGTGGCATAGTCTGAAGAAATGTAAGAACCCATTGGCTTCACCAATATTAGTAAAGAACCACCTTCAGTTTATTTGATCTTGCGCATGTAGGAAAGCAAAGCTGTGAAGTGTTTCACATCGATTCCAATATACCTTACGTACCCGTAAGTTGTTTTCTGGAAAACTGATTGACATTGTATAAAAATCTATAAAATATACCATTTATTCCATAATTATCTTCTGATCAGCCCGCCTGCGGTTACTGGCTACTCCTCTGATTGTAGCTTCTTCTTCTTCTTCTTTCTTCTTCTTCTTCTTCTTCTTCTTCTTCTTCTTCTTCTTCTTCTTCGAAAGCCCGCATCGCGCTCTGGCTTCTTTCGTAGTTCGTCCCGGATATCCCTTTTTCGAATTTAGCCGAGGCTTCCCTTGGATCATCTCAAAAATTCCTTTTTTTAAGGGATGGTGATTTTAGCCCCACGTCCAAACCTCCCTATTTTTCTGGGCTTAAAGCCAGCTAGGAATCAACATCTGAGATACAAACGGAGTTTTGGTTGTACCTACTATGTGGAATAATAATTCGGTTTTGGACGTCCAGATAGAGGGTTTACAAACCACGTGATCATTCTGCTTAGCTTCTTATGATAATGTTTTATGCGTGTAAAACTGAAGGTCAGCCACTCATCATATCTCAGAAATAAGAAAGTTAGCTATTTCAATATTCTTCTCTGAATTATGTCTTCCTGAAACACGTTCATTTTCACTCGACTGGTCCAGCGAAACGCACAATACGCCACTGTAGTCGACATTCACTTTACGAGAAAAAATACATTAATTCCAGTAATAAAAAGCACAGTCCTTTTTGAATGATCTGTAGCACAATACGTTTATACGGTGAGGAGTTTTTAGCACCTCGACCAAACCCCAAGCTGGAGGACCACTCCTTGTCGGCTGTAGGCGACTGCTTATTCAATATATTCACAGATACCCTGGATCAGTCTGGTTCAGAATAGAGACAGTTGGGGGAACTTGTGAATTCGGTAGTGAACTTTCGGGTTCTGTAAAATGCGGGGAATTTCTCGAATAACTTCTCAAGAAGGACTCTGCTGCGTGGAGTAAGTAAGTAAGTAAGTAGTAAAAAGAACAGTGTGCTTAGGAGATAAATCGTTAAGTATAGAATTCTGATAAAAGTCGATTCACTTATGCTGTATTTACAATGTGTGTTTGTGTGTATGTATGTATGTATGTATGTATGTATGTATGTATGTATGTGTGTGTGTGTGTGTGTGTGTGTGGATAGAGAGAGAGAGATGTAGTATCCATGGAAATGCGACCTGGCATTCATGTAAACGCAACTTATTAACAAACGTTGCTAAAGTTTTCGTATACATCTTATCACCGCCTCGTTCTCGCTTTGATACTCTAACCTTAAAGAAATATTATCTTTCGCACAACCTGTTTATTTGTTTTATTTCACTGCAAACAGATGTTCAACGTCTTTGCATTTCGACACACTGGTAAGTGACGTGCTGGAAAGCTTGTTAGGCACTAAAAAGTTCCTTACACTCTGCTGTGTTTCTGTGACTGGTGTTTGCTTTTACTTCAAGAAACCTATCAGTAAAGCGCCTCCAAAAGCCAGTGTTCTGAACTGAGACATGCAGTGCCTTCCTTTTTCATATTCCTTTGTACAAATTCAGTATGTGTGTGTGTGTGTGTGTGTGTGTGTAGGTATATATATATATTTGTTGTGTATGCACAAAGGAATATGAAAGAGGAAGGCACTGCATGTGTATATATATATATATTTATTTATTTATTTATTTATATTTGTAAGCAGAAGATAAAAATACAAGTGATTTAATTTAAATTTTTGATTTTAGTATGGAAGACATGGAAATAAAGAACTGTTAAAAATGTTAACAGAATAGCTAATGTGAGTTATTGAGTCACTGATCTGAGATATGACGCAGTGTAGTTTTGCAGATAGGCATAAAAATTTCAGATGGACCTAATGCCTAGAGCTTCAGATTAGAATGTTGGAATGTTACAACTACTCGATTCTGCTCGGTGTTTGTAGTTTATACTCGGATGTTAATTCAATTCCCTCTTTATATCCGAAATCAACCCTTGAAAGCACGGTGCGTTAACATTAAGTCTAACTTCTGTCTACCTACAGGCAGTTTCATATGATTCCCGGAACAAACAATTATTATTTCCTTAAACTCACTTAACCGGTTTGTCTTTTACAATTGAGACATGTTTTCTACGAGGAAGACGCTAGATTTTTAAGTGACATTGCTTGAGTTTATACTCAAAATAGTACAGGAGCAAACAGTATGAGCCTTCAATTGTTTGACAATGCTTTGCCACGTGGTATGGTTTTATATTTTTTAATGAGACATGGAAGAATGGTCGCTATAAGTGAAAGAGTAGGGACTTGAAAGGAAGCAGTCATTAGCTGTTTTAGGTGACTAATATCCCGGTGTTGTCCTGAGGATAAAGCAGGAACGCCGTCGGCCAGATTAATGTGTGTGGACATCAATTTCGAAGTAGAAGTGCTAAACCCTTTACCGCAAAGTTCAGTAAAATGCTGTACCATGTGCACAAGGTGCTGAGCGTCGAATGACAGGGCGATTATCGCTGAGAATGTTGGCTCACGCGGTGACGCATCTGACTTTTATTCGGGAGGCACTCTTTCAGAACCTCGGTTGAGACACCGATGAACATTTCCTGGATTCATCTAAAAAAAATGATTTGTATTTCAGAGTAGACCAACATCGCTTCCTTCCACATAAGTTGGGAAGAAGAGTTTGTGGTGTATTTTTTAAATTACCTGCTGGAAATTTGCGTGGAATAACTACAGGTAACAGTGGAAGGTATTTTTTGATGTTTTACTGACCGTGCATCTCAGCACAATCTTAGCAATAGACCAACTTAATGCTCAAATTCTTATTTTATAATAAGTTTATTATATTCCTCTACATATTTCGGGCACTGCTGTGTTCATCATCAGGAGGTCAAATTGTATTATACAGCATCTGGTAGCGTCACACTCTGTAGGTGGCCTTCCGGTGCGCCTGTGCACCGGACGGCCACCTACAGAGTGTGACGCTACCAGATGCTGTATAATACAATTTGACCTCCTGATGATGAGCACAGCAGTGCCCGAAATATGTAGAGGAATATAATAAACTTATTATAAAATAAGAATTTGTACATTAAGTTTGTCTACTGCTGAGTGGATATTATGTCAGGAATGCCTGTATCCCATTACGGTCTCGAAAAGTGGCCTTCACAATATGAAGCAGGCGTGTTGATCATTTCTCACGACACACTACTGGCAACTGCTATTAACGACCACGCTCCTCTTTATGCTCGACAAGTACTGCCACAAACGCACACAGTGAAACAGCAACGTTCCACAGTTACTTATCTGCCTGCGAGCGCAGCATTCTCTTTAATGGACATGGCGTCCACACATCATGTGCCAAATATTCAGTCACACTCTAATGGAAGTGTCTTTTGATTGAAACTTTTATCGTTTTAAAGCGTTGCCGTTTTGCTCCTTCTCTATTCATGTTTTGGGGAGGTTCAATTTTTATAGCCTTTCTTTATTGTATGTGTTCTGCTCCAGCCCCACACCCCCCCCCCCCCTCCCCCCGCCCCCCACCCCCACCCAACAAAGATTATCCCCTTCAGCTTTCCTGGTAGAATTGGCG
>Ga0123357_10014288_pt1 | contig 10355 bp, 13 predicted proteins | sample TergutEmb28metaG_FD_89873 | JGI IMG/M metagenome (GOLD analysis project Ga0123357, IMG submission 89873) | Embiratermes neotenicus P4 segment gut microbial communities from Petit-Saut dam, French Guiana - Emb289 P4 | ecosystem: Host-associated > Arthropoda: Insects > Digestive system > Gut ... | reverse complement strand
TAAATTTATGACCATAATAACTTTCACTACCCTCTCCTGTCCTGATGGTGACACTACTGGGAACATGTGAATATGATACACCTCCTGCAAACATCTTACTGATAGTTGAATAAAGAGAGACCAACTTGATGTCACTAGCTTTATTATTTCCTTACAGAGCAATACAACTCATGAAATAACTCAACAAATAAGTTGCAAGCTCCTGAGGATGGACGTATTAACATCCGAAATATGTTGAGCATTAAATAATGAAATAATAAAGCAAGTGACATCAAGTTGGTCTACCTTTATTCAACTATCAAGATGATGCACGGTCCAATAAACATAAGATCTTACGATGTTGTTATTTTATATAACCAACATTACATGCACCAAAATATACACATCAGACATTAGGAAGTCTCCTTCTTTCTTGGGGTACATCACAGGAGCCAACATCAGATGTGTATAATTTGGTGCATGTAATATTGGTTATATTGGCTACGCAGTCTAAGGCATGGTTCTGCGGCCGCTGACTTGCTGGGATTGTGGGTTCCAATCCCGCTGGGGGCATGGATGTCTGTCTGTTGTGTGTTGTTAGGTAGAGTTCTCTGCGTCAGTCTGATCACTCATCCAGAGGTGTCCTACTGAGTGTGGTGTGTCTTAACTGAGTTTGATCATGAATCCTCGACAATGGGGAGGCCTTGGACCCCTAAAGGCTGTAGCAACATGATAAAAAAAAATATTGGTTATATAAATTAATTACTGATGATGTGTTTAGTTTGAGCCATTTAACTCATACCATATATGATGCTGGATTCTGGTTGTGGCATAGACCTATGCAGGCAGTGCAACCAGTTTATTACCTTTGCCTTTCGATTGTTTCTTCCCAAGTGTTTATTTTTCGGTGCATTATGCCTTTGTATTTTCAAATTTATTTTGTCACCGATGGTTTTATATCTCGATTCCACCTTTGAACTTGTCATACAAATTGCAATGTGGCTCATAATAAGTAAAAATGCGACGTTAAAGTGCTCTAGGCCAGATTCGAAGGGCGCTGTTGGTGCGGGCCGATATTTAATGCTGCCAAGGGCAACAGAGTCCGCAGAATTTGGGGGATAAAATCCAAAATCTAAAAGGTTTGTTTTTCGCGCTCATCAAATTTTATATTACTGATCTCCACAATAATAAATTAAACCATTTGTTTTCCAACTCGTAATTTCCGTACGGTTTGCAGGTTTTTATTATTCGCATCACCGCAGCCACGCCGGTTTTACGAAAAAGCAATGATTCGGTCATACTGATATTTCCTATTGTAAACCTAATGTAAGTGTGTTGTAATGACGTATGCTGAGCAGAATGGGATTGGGGATGTGATGCATTGTGACCTCCACAAACAATAAGAGTGTATAAGGAAATTACGATGACTGTAGGTAGTGTTTTCTGGAGGTCACCCATCTATGTCACAACTAAATTGTTCCTTAACCAATATAATATGCCGCGAACCCGTGCTCTAAAACTGTTGTATCGGCATGAATGTTCTGCTGCCGCTCGGAAATATTTCTCCGATTGTGCTGTCTTGCATGTAGTCTAGTCTCAGATTTGCATGCGTTTATGCAGCAGTGATACGCGACATCCGAAATATTGAGAACCAATGATGCGGATTCCTACCACTGTAATTTGAATATAAATGATATGAAGTAACAATCGAATGTTGAGCAGGGTGGAATTGGTGGCACGATGCACTGTGACGTAACGTCCACAATTCGAATATTAAAGATAGAGAACAATAAAATACAGCAACAGCGCGTCACGTTCTCTGCCGATCACTGATCTATGTAGTACAGGTGACCAAGGGCTTACAGTGGCCCATTTCTTTTTCTACCGCTGTGCAGCTCGCAACTACTAGCGTGAACCGTGATCTTTTGGTGTGAATGAACATGGATCAGAGTATATATATGATCTGTGGATCAGAGTGAATGAATGTGCTTGAGCCAGTCCACAGCTAGACGGCATTCTGTTCGAAAATGCGTTTTCAGATGGCGTTAAGGTCGATAAACATTGAAGATGGCGGAGGAGTTTGTAGAAGGATGTGGGTGTGTGGAAGATATAGATGACGAAGATGGGCATAAGATGAAAAATTCTTCACTTTTGCCGTGGGACAGGTTTTCTAGTTGGATTCATTGCATATGTATTGTTACTTTTGATTTAGAGCTTGGTCAAGCTTTGGAGGTGAGTACGAACGTGACCTGCATATGAACTTTCACTTAATGCGAGCCCAATTTTGTGTGATTGAACTCCACTCTAAGATAGATGCATTGGTTTCTTTAATATGTGGGGTAGGAATTATTATATTTTGGCTTAACATACACTGTTCGTTATAGTTCTTACCTGTGACGAAGACTGTATTCACACTAAACTGCTCCTATTTCTAGAGCAGAAACAGTAACGACGATAAATTGCAGTACTCAAATTTGTGTATTGTATTTTCGCATCACATATGATGCGAAAAGACAACAATACACAAATGCATGTGGTTTGCCGACACATTGACGGTAATTGAAATGACAGATGCCAACATAGATTGAGTTTCTCTCATTAATGCGGGAACTAAATGCCTGACGTTGGTAGATCACTTTCTTTTTTATTTTTGGCATTTTCGTTACACGACAGCCTTCATTTAGTAAAAGGGAAAGAAAGTATTCGTTTGTTTGATGCCCTGCTTAATGGGAGGATAATGTTAAGATTAATTTTAAAGAAATATGTTGTGATTGAATTGGCACAGTTTACAGTTCAGAGTGGGTTGTTATGGACAGTGTAATTAAGTTACGGTTTCATGAATATGGAAATTCTGTTAACCACTGGAATGACTCGTCTCCCCAAGGATGGGATCTCCTATTGTGGTCAGTTATGTTGGTTTTACATATTTTAATATCCACCAGTTGTTTGTATATATGACCATGAAAAGCAGAGTAGTGGTTGAAAAGAATAGTGCTGTGAGGAGGACATCAGTTTTTATTGCTGCACAGTGAATATTTTCTCTTCTTTAAATGAAATGTGCAGCATTTTCTTTTTATTAACATTTCCAGAGAGGCATGCTGTGGTAAGTAGGTGCTGTTAAGTGTATATTCATTCATTTGAGTCCTTCACCTTCTTGATTTTTCCTTTGAATACTTCTGTGACTTATGGGATTCTGTTTGCATTTTTAGATTATTTACCCAGGTCACATAAAATTGTCAGAGCAAGAGAAGTCAAACATATGTTACTTGGCTTTTCCTGATTCAAACTCTGGTTGTATGGGTGACACGCAGTTTCATGTAAGAATAAGACAGTCACCAGGTAGAAATGGTCTGCTCCCAGAACATCAGATATACAATCAGAAATGCCCTATATATCTTCAAGTGGATCCTGGCTATTACTATGGATATGTCTATTTTAGACAAGTGAAGGATAAGTCTGTACCACGAGGATATTTTCAGAAGGTGGGTCTTTATTTTGAAACATTAGATTTAAAGATTGAGTTCCAACCCATTACATCTCCATTATTAAGACAAACTAGTTGATGCTGCTGCATGGAGTTATTTAACTATTTAGTAATGTTAGACCACTTAGTAGAGTGTAATCATCATTTTACTTCAATGGGTCAAAAAAATCAGCAGCAGAATCATGGTACTCTGACTTTCACTGTGCAGTTTATTTTTTAATACAAAAGTGGTTTGTCATGCCAGATACAATGTTGTTAGCAAACAGTTATATATTTTGAACAGTTAAGATCTTGAGATGTTGGAGTACAAAAATGTTGTCCATTAAGCACAAAGAAAATAATCTTAGTAATGGTACATTCCACATGGTGTGATCATGCCAGTCATATAATGAAAGGTGTGTTCCATTTTCCACTGCTTAAACACAGGGATTGTGGATTCAAATCCACTTGTAGGATGGATGTATGGCTGCACTCTTTCTTTTGTGTGTGTGTGTGTGTCTTGTGTAGGTGGAGGTCCTGCAGCATGCCAATCCCATGTCTAAGTGTGCTATCAAAGGTGTACACAAAATACATTTATAAACTTGGGAAATGGGAGTTCCTGGGCCACCTTGGCCTTTAGGGCTTTATTGATAGGTATATGTGTCAAATGGAATGCCATAAGTTTTCTTGAAAAGAAATCTATGGAATATGGAAAGTGTGGGTGAATGTTTTTGTGAAAAAGTGTCTGCAGTTGTTTCATTAAACCCCATTCCTAATAATTTTACAATGTTTATTATTCCAGAGCATTGTGATTGTAACTCGCCTACCTTTTGTGAGTTTGTTCACTGAGATATGTGCTCTAATTGCCCCTGAGTTTTTTGATAATGGTGAACCGAGTATTGAAGCAGCCTGTCATGACATAGATCAGTGGCCAAATCCTATCCCAGGAGAAACTGTTAATCTACCACTCCTTGGGACTGTGTTACAGGTAATCATTGCTTCCTTGAAAAGCTTTCTTTCAGGTGTTGGATTTTAGCTTTTATTTTTAGACTGGGTGGTGACTTAAATAACCTGCATCAGTACTTCTGATCTGAAAAGTGATGCTGTAAATTGCATGTCTCACTTGTCATGAAAAGTAGATGAATGTAATTTTTCCAGTTGAGGTAATTTTGTTGGCACCAGGTCTTTGGACATACAGCTTTTAAAAAATGATGCCTTCTGTTTCCTGTGGTTTGAACACATGTTTTTACGTGTATGATTATATCAGATCTGCGGGTAATAGAAATAATGTTTGGCAAGTGATGCTAGAGCATGTGAGAGCAAATTTTGTCTTGTTGACTGATGTGTGGAACAACAAGGAGTACTGAAAGTACTGTATGAAGCCAGAATATTGAATATTTCATAATGAAAAGTCCGTTGACCTGTAGTCTTGGCCAGCTTATACAGTCATGTTTCCTAAAAGCGAAATATACATTTGGTCCATTCAAGCTGCATGAGATAAGTCTCAAAGTTCATGATAAAAGTATGTTATTAAGATGTCAAGTGACTCTAAAGATCATCTCAATTTTGTTTTGTTTTTGAATTTAGGTTTTGGTGAAAGGAGTTTCATTATTTTTGGATTGTATGAGTATTTTAGAATTTGTTGGATTTGGTTCCGTTTCTTACCTCCCAGTGTTTGTATTGAATATGTTCAGTTTATATACCCTGATTAGAACCATTCTTGTTGTTAGGTGATGAACTGGCTCATTCCAGCAAACTCAGCAGGTTAGGTTACATAATCTATTTATTACCAGATGGTAGCAGTAGAGCCAGATTCTGAAATACTGTGTTTTAACAAAAGTGAGATTATGAAGAAAGTTCAATAAGTAAACAAACAAATAAATAAATAAGTATACAGTATATGTGACATTGTATTTAAAACAGAGTTAATATTACTACTGTCATAGTATTTTGTTACCCTTATAATTCTAACTTAGTGAAACCTGCCTGTAACGGAAGAACGAGAGGCTGAAATTTTTTTCTTGTAGGCAGGGTTGGTTTTATAGTGGGTGTCCAAGGAGTTAAGGTCACTACTTCAGGATTTAATTCCAGAGCTGATTCTGAGTCAAAAACATCATATACACGTGTATCCAATTTGCAGCGGTTCAGGAGTTACGAGTTTTTATTTAAAGTACAGTAAATAAATTAGAAAGGAAAGAGGAGAATTGTGCATTTATTGAGATATGTTGTTAAATGTACAGTTACAGATTCGCCATTCAACACTCCAGCAAATTGTTCGAAGTCTCATCTGTCTGCTTGGATGCATTTTCTGACTTGTGTGACCAAAGAACTTGTAATCTTACAAAGCACTGCAGCGTTGTTGATGCTTCTTGCAGCACTGAAAATTCACTGGAGTAGTTCTTCTCTCGTGTTCACCTTGTAGGCATACACCATAGCTTTCATGTAATCCCACGCGTGGTAATCTAATGGGTTCAGATCCGGTGACTGTGGTGGCCAATTCTGTGCACTGCCATGACCAATCCATTGATTTGGGAATTTATGATTCAGGTACTGCCTTACAAGAAACTCCCATTTATGGGATCATGATAATCCTCATGGAACTGTCGAAAGTAACTACCAACATCGCTTTTCCATAAACGTGTGGTGTGGTGTCATTGGTAACCAAATGATTGGTCCGTACATTTTCCCACAGTGTGTGAGAGGTCATATTTATGCAAACGTTTTGCAAGATGAACTGCCAGCACTCTTAGAGAATGTTCCTGTACAAACACAACAACAGATGTATTACCAGCATGACGGAGCGCCGCCTTATTTCAGTGAGGTTGTAAGGCAGTATCTGAATCATAAATTCCCAAATCAATGGATTGGTCATGGTGTTGCACAGAATTGGCCACCACAGTCACTGGATCTGAACCCATTAGATTACCATATGTGGGGTTACATGAAAGCTATGGTGTATGCACACAAGGTGAACACAAGAGAAGAACTTTTGCAGTGAATTCTCAGCGCTGCAAGAAGCATCAACAACGTTGCAGTGCTTCGTAAGGTTACAAGTTCTCTGGGCACACGAGTCAGAAAATGCATCCAAGCAGACGGAGCACACTTCAAACAATTTGCTTGAGTGTTGAACGGTGAATCTGTAACTGTACATTTAACAATTTAGCTCAGTAAATGCACAACGCTCCTCTTTACTTTCTAATTTATGTAATGTACTTAAAAACTCTTTAACTCCTGAACCGCTGGGAATTGGACCCATGTGTATTTGAGGTTTCTGACTCAGAATCAGCTCTGGAATTAAATCCCGAAGTAGTGACCTTAACTCCTGGGACACTCTGTATAGGTACATGAGGTTTGGATTCTTGGGACTGTAAAGATTTTCCTTAAAACAGGGTTCTGTTATGTGCAGATGCTGTTAAAGACAGGTTTCAGTGTATAATTGTATTGAAGAAATTTAACTCATACATGGCACATATCGGATAGTACAAGTGGTGATTTGGGTTTGCAGCATGCTGCTATGCATGTAATGTTGTTGTGTATTGCAGGCCCACATTCCCAGCCATAGTAACAAAGTGGGTCTTACAGCAGTACCAGGTTCTACTTCCGACTTTAATCTCTCTCCATTGCCAACACCAACTGTGTTGTCCTCAGTGCATGAGGTTCACATGTTTCGTTGTTTTTCACCTGTAATTTCCCATGTTCATCTACTCTGGGAGTTGGTTCTCACTGCTGAACCAATTGTAGTTATGGCTGGTTCTCCTACAACTTGTTCTGAGATGGTCCAAGCACTAGTTAGGTAAGTGAATTTAAGGTTCCTGGTTCTGAACATTTTTTTCTAGAATAAGTCAGAGCCTGGAGAATGAGCTGCTCTTTGTCATAACTTACCCTGAAATGCTTTGTGGCACCATTCAGTAAAGAGTGATTTCTGAAGTATTACTGTGGAAAATATTTATGTGATTTTAATTTTATTTCATAGTGTGCAACAACATTTATGTTGTTTCTGTCCTGGGATGACGGTGTCATGTAGATAGTGAGCTGTATTGACAGTACTTTCGGGAACTGTAATATTTGTTGTCATTGTGAAGTGACTGCCTCATCAAGTGTGACAATTGTACAATGTTTCCACCATTTGGACATTGAACAAAAGTCAATAGGAGTAGAGAGGTGAAATTTCTGGGAATCTGTATGGAACATGTGAGCTGGTACAAACATTTACATTGTTCCAGTCTTGGGAGGTAAATTTCGTGGCATTGATTTCTAACCAGTGGTGCTATGCCAAGTTCAGTCATAAGCATTCTCGTCCTCATTAGAGCACATTCAGTTCATATAGATATTTGCACTCAATATGAAAATTAATTGCTGATCCTGGTGGCCACATGGTCTAAGGCCTGGGTCTGTGGCCTCTCGTGTGCTGGGATTGCAAGTTCAGATCCCACCAGGGCAATGGATGTCTGTCCCTTGTGAATATTGTGTGTTGTCAGGGTAGTTCCTCATCTACAGGAATCCTACTGAACATTATGTCTGTGTGTGATCTCAAAATCTCAGAAGTGAAGTGGTCCAGGCCTGAGTAGATTTGTTGCGTGGAAGGCCCCCCCCCCAACACACACACATATAAAAGGAATGTTATTGTAGGAGTATTTATTTGTGACCTTTACGAAAGCCCTCTGACAAAGATGGTGTGATTATGCTGAAAGAATGCAAAACCAGTGAATGCCAAAACAAATTGCAACAGTTACAGTGGTAGGAGCAAGGAAAAGAGGAAGATCATGTAAAAGATGGAGGGACAAGTTTGAAGAAGATTTAAATATAATGGATATAAAATGATAGGCAGGAAATGGCCAGAGACTGTCAGGAATGGAGGAAGATTGCATTGGAAGCCAAGGTTTCATTGGACTGTAGTGTCTGAGGAGGAGGAGAAGGAGGAGGACTTGTATTAGAGCATTATTCTAGAAAGTCAGGATTGTTTTCAACCCAGAAGTTTTGGAAATCTTGTAACTTGTTAGAAAGGGGTGGATGTATGTTAAGATGTGGTGGTTAAGGCTGTCCTATGGATGGTAGTCATTAACCTCCAGTTTTATAAAAATAATGCAGTCTGCAACACAAATCAAGATCCATTGATCCTGTCATAATGTGTGTGATATGGGACTAGACAAGAATATTTTTAACTTCACATCCAGTTTGCAAAATGGTTGTTCTATCATTGATGTTTCTATTGCATTGTAGTTCCTAGATCCTATTGCCAAGCATTCTTATCTCATTGTATACATATGTATGGTGCCACTGCATCTGGCAAAATTAGAGATAGATGCTGATGTGTTTCTTTGTTATTTTTGGCAGCATGATCACTCCATTAATGTACTGTTCAGATTTTCGACCATATTTTACCATCCATGACAGTGAATTTAAGGAATATACTACGAAGGCTCATGCACCGCCACCAGTTATCCTAGGTGTAACCAATCCATTCTTTGCCAAAACTCTGCAGCACTGGCCACACATCATTCGAATATGTGATGCTCCACATCTACGTAAGTTTCTGAAGTATTTGATATGTATTATGCCCTTTCTTTGTGCTATATCTTGATTTATTGTGATGCTACTTCTTACTGCTTTTGGAGTTTCTGAAGTGTTGGGGATGTAGAAAATGTGGTTGTCTAAAAATTAATAAACATTAGCCTATGATCATACATCTTCATTTTTACTGGCTTGTGTAATGAAAGACACTGAAAGACAAGGAGATTTGCCATTTTTGCTTTATGTTCATATTTTCAGTGGTGATCACCATATTTCTCTGTGTCGTCACATCTTTATACTTTTGTACTATACTACACTTCCTGTTTTGTCAGACTGATTAAGTATGTTTGGCATGCAGCTTCATACTCTTCAAAGAGGGTAAGAAATATGGTATTCTAATCATTTTTGAAGACAGAAGTTTTGTGTTTCTGCACTTTCAGATTCATTGCTTAAGCTGTCACAGTTGACAAGACATTCATATGTCATGCTAATAGCATTTGGTTTTATTGTCAGTGGTGTACTTGATATGTAATATAAGATTTTTTTTTTTTTAATGGTTTGACACATGATAATACTAAGAGCGAGTGATGTTGGCCTTCACTCAACACATGGGCTTCATGCTCATCCACTGATGCATACCTGGTGATAAAGATATGTATTGTGACATGTCATAGCGTTTCAGAAGGTTTGAATAGCGGTAAGTACAGGAGGATTTACTAACAAAGTGTTAATGTTGTGTTTGTGTTTTTATTTAGCGGCTTCCCAAAAGCACAAGTTAAAGAAGGGTGGAAGTTTAAAAATGTTAGATTCAAAACCTGGAGTGTACACATATTACCGCCCATTTCTACATAAGGACAAAGTCATATTGAAAAAATTATTAAAGGGTGTTCAAACAAAAAGGCCAGGAGAAGTTCAGACAGCACTGCTTCGCAGACATCTTTTGGAGTTGACTCAAAGCTTTATGATTCCCTTGGAAAGATATATGGCCAGCCTAATGCCACTGCAGAAGAATATTTCTCCATATAAAGTAAGTGGCCTTTCTTTGGTGGTGGTGTTGTTGTTTGTGTGTGTGTGGTTTTTTTTTTTTTCTCCCCCCATAAAACATCCAGTAGAATCCCTAGTTGCACACTCTCTTGGAAACTCACATGTGTAATTGTTCCTTTAACCCTTTCCCCTCCCTAACGCTCCAAAGCGCTCGGGATTTAAATGTCCCTTCCCCCTCTAAACGCTCTAAAGCGCTCTTCCTGCGCTTTTCCTGATTTTATTGCATTGTGTGATTGAAACAGGACATCTCTGTTCACTGAGGTGATGACATCACTCAGTAAGCATGCCTGCACGTGTGTAAGCATGATGCAAGCATAAACATCGAGATACGGCATGCAGATGCAAGTTGGAATGTTAG
>Ga0123357_10014287_pt1 | contig 10355 bp, 7 predicted proteins | sample TergutEmb28metaG_FD_89873 | JGI IMG/M metagenome (GOLD analysis project Ga0123357, IMG submission 89873) | Embiratermes neotenicus P4 segment gut microbial communities from Petit-Saut dam, French Guiana - Emb289 P4 | ecosystem: Host-associated > Arthropoda: Insects > Digestive system > Gut ... | reverse complement strand
TGTGTGTGTGTGTGTGTGTCTGTGTGTGTGTCTCTGTGTGTGTGTGTCTCTCTGTGTGTGTGTGTCTCTGTGTGTGTGTGTGTGTCTCTGTGTGTGTGTGTCTGTGTGTGTGTGTGTGTGTGTCTGTCTGTGTGTGAGTCTGTCTGTGTGTGTGTCTGTCTGTGTGTATGTGTGTCTGTCTCTGTGTGTGTGTCTGTCTGTGAGTGTGTCTGTGTGTGTGTGTCTGTCTGTGTGTGTGTCTGTCTGTGTGTGTGTCTGTCTGTGTGTGTGTGTGTCTGTGTGTGTGTGTGTCTGTGTGCGCGCGTGCGTGTGTGCATGTGTCTGTGTGTGTGTCTGTGTCTGTGTGTGTCTGTCTGTGTGTCTGTGTTGTGTGTGTGTCTGTGTATGTGTGTGTGTGTCTGTGTATGTGTGTGTGTCTGTGTGTGTGTCTGTGTGTGTGTGTGTCTGTGTGTGTGTGTGTCTGTGTGTGTGTGTGTCTGTGTATATGTGTGTCTGTGTATATGTGTGTCTGTGTGTGTGTGTGTCTGCGCGTGTGTGTGTCTGCGTGTGTGTGTGTCTGTGTGTGTGTGTGTCTGTGTGTGTGTGTCTGCATGTGTGTCTGGGTGTGTGTGTGTCTGTGTGTGTGTGTCTGTGTGTGTGTGTGTGTCTGGGTGTGTCTGTGTGTGTGTCTGTGTGTGCGTGTGTGCGCGCATGTGCGTGCATGTGTGTGCGCGTGCGTGCGTGGGTGTGCGTGCGTGTGTGTGTTTACATACATACATACATATGAGGCTGGTTCAGAAAGTAAGTACCCTTTCATTTGAAAAAAAAATTTAACAAGTTTTCGTATAAAATTTTATTGTTATCAGATTCTACATTCTTCAAACCATTTTTCCATACATTCACCGCCATTATTGAGACACTTATCATAGCGGGGCACAAGTTTTTGTATACCCTCCTCATAGAATGTGGCCGCCTGCGATGTTAGCCACTTCTGCACCGTATCTTTCAGGTCATCTTCGTCGTCAAATCACTGGCTGCCAGGAACTTCTTTAGGTGTAGGAAGAGGTGATAGCTTGGCGCCAAATCAGGGCTGTACAGGGGGTGGTACATTTGTTTCCACTTAAATGAGGTGATGAGGTCTTGAGTCTGAGCAGCTGAGTGTGGCTAAGCGTTAACGTGAAGCAAAAGAATCGTGGCACTCAGCATTCCGCGTCTTTTGTTTTGAATTGCACACCTCAGTTTCTTCAGTGTTTCACAATAAACAGCAGAGTTTATTGTTATGCCTTGGCACAAAAATTCTACCAAGAGAACATCTTTTCTGTCCCAGAATACGGTGCACATGATCTTCCTTGTTGAAAACATCTGCTTGAACTTTTTCCTTTTTGGCAAGGCAGTATGCTTCCAGTGCAAGGACTGCTGTTTTGATTCAGGTGTGATATGGGACACCTATGTCTCGTCTCCTGTCACAATATGGCTCAACATGCCGTCTCCTTCCTTGTGATAGTGCATCAGATACGTCAAAGCACATGCAACACATTGTTTTTTGTCCTCTTCTGTGCACACACTTTCCGATAACTCATCGCATTGCCACCATACAATTGACAGATCTGGTGATGAATCTCATTTGGTAGCACATTCCTAGCATTCAAAAAACGAATTACAGATCGTATTTCACAGTTGGCGGCCCCTTCAATTGTCTTAAACATGTTTAACGCACAGAAACAAACATAAAAATAACACAAATTTCATGCAATGGCATCTGTGGCTTCTCAATTCATAGAGGAAGTCACTGCACATGTACAAAATGACAGTCTCGAGGATGTGCGAGAGATATGCGCAGACGATACTTATTTTCCGAATAACCTACGTACATACATACATATATGTATGTATGCACATGTACAAAGAATGTAAAATAAATTACAGAATTTTATGTTATTTTACTTTGAACCTTGTAAGCATGCTGCAGGAGCTTTTGCATCTCTACTTCTAAACATAATCTCTTTACAGTTAACTGCCAACATTATTTCTATCACTACATATATTTTGTAAACCCAGCCTTCAGAATTTTCTTACAGGTTTCCCAGATATTTACATGCAGATTGACCTGCACCAAAATTTTCTAATCTATTACTAATCTCTTCGGTATCCCACAAGGTTACTTAGTCTGCAATCAATCATAACAGGTTTTACTGAATGACAATACTGTTACACAAAATTTCCAACCACATCTGGCCTCTAATCATATTTTGTGCCTGTCTTCTCCTTCCATTAACTCACCAGTGACCACCAACTCGGGCATAGTCAGGGGGATGGGGCAACAGGCAGGACACAAACACCTTGAAGTGGGAATTGCACACATCTGACAGCCATCCACACACAAACTCAGTTTTCAAGCGTTCCAATGTACTCTCCTGATCTGTAATGAAAAAAGAAAAATATACATAATAAGAAATGCTTCCCTTACAGACTAAAAAAAAAGATATCTGTTTTATAAGATCCAGGAGCAGGCATCAGGTAGCACATATGTGAATATTAGGCCACCCTGGAAATTATGTGCCCTTGGAAAGGATAAAAAACAATAACACAAAAGCTCAATTCGGTCCTCAAAACAAACTAAAACACAATCAAGATAACACCAAAAAATGACTCAAGAACATCCGTAAAAATCACACGAAACCTTCAGTAACATGGTCCTGAATGTGAACTAAATACACTAAAATGAAAACAGCTCAACAAAATTTAATGTAGGCCCACTGTATGAACTATGAATAAAATCAGCACTAACATAAACTCTTATGTGGCCCTTAAGGTAAGCTGTCCCTGTGCAGGCCATGAAGGCACATGTGGGAGTGGAGGTATATCTCCAATCATTCTTAACCTGAGTGGTCAGCTTCATGCCCTGGCTGCTCAAACCCCAGGAAAAGTGCCCCCATTACCCATTGAATAGGAGACTGGATCATCCCACAGTCAGTCTCAACATTTTTGGTGAACAGACAGGTACCTTCCCCCTGCCAGGAACCTAATTACATAGCCCTAAAAATGAATTAAATTCAATACAACAATCTTGTTTAACTGAAAATGCATATCAAGTTTCATCATAACTTGGCAAGTAACTCAAAAACGTGCACAGCTGTTAAGTGATACAGAAGTTCTGAGTTCCATGAAATGCAAGATTTCAAGATCAAGCACCTTGTTTCACCCTACAAACTACACATAAGTTTCATTAAGCTGTTTACTAAGATGGTCCTCAAAATAAACAAATCAAAATCAAAATCCAGCTGGCTCAACATTTAGGGTCTGCCATACAAACTTTAAAGAAAACAGGCAAGTAGCTGGATGATGTTACTAGTGAACAGGTGGACATGCATAATAAAACTAACTAGGTGGTTTTAAAGTCATTCATTAACACAGCTGAAACAAGAAAGTGAATAATACTGACTTAGAATCTGATATACGCTAAGAGGGTACATTCACACCAGCATCTAGTAAAAACTACAGTTATGGGCTCCTAATGTTGCAAAAAGAGACAAGATACATTTTATAACAATTCTGCACATGAAGATTCAAGTCTTCTGCCATGTAACACTGGGTGATCAAGCAATCCAAAGAGATTGGCTGAGCCTGATTACAAAAGCACTATGATCCTTCAGAACACCAGGAACCACTCACCCAGTGTCACAGCATCAGATCCTGGAAGACTGAAATCTTCAACAATGCTGCTGTGAGAATCTCAAATCTCACCATTCTACACAATTTTAACAAAAATCTGAAGAAAGTAAAGAACCACATCTAACCATCAAGTGTGTATGATGTGATATCAAACCAGTGGAAAAGCATTGAAAGGAGGCGTCCAAGGATCTCAGCTGGTGTGTCTTCATGAGGTGTACACAATCCAACCAACAACCACACACCATAACGTCCAAGTAACTGACGTTCTTCCACGGAAATGGGATCCTCAGTTGTAATCACATTCAAAAGTGATGCTTTTGAATAAATATCTGTTGAATCTGCATCTGAATTCAAGGGTTTTGCTTCTTTCAGGAGGCTGCAAACACACATAAAATGCTGTTGGTATTTAAAGTATCAACAACTTTCATTACTGTGGAAAAAGATGAATGAGAGATGAAGAAATTGTCATGGCCTGTAATGGGCACAAACATGCTTTTAACCAACTTGATTCTGGAACGCAGTGTACTGCAATTCCTATTACATGATAAAGGCTAACAGAAACATACAGCAAAAACAGACAGTGGAAACATTCTCTTAACCTTTTGATGCCTAACGACAACTATAGTGGTCGTACCGCACCGCTAACCTCTAAATGTTGCATTTTATATATTTATTCAACAATTATAAGTACTGAATATTTTAAACATGGTATATACTCTCCGTTTTTTCCTCTTCAAAATGTAGTTTGTTTCATAAATCTAATGAATTTGGTTCCTGTATTATTCGCATTTTATATACAGGGTGTGCTAAAATTAAAAAAATAATTCCGGCGCCAAAAGGTTTATGAATCCTAATATGAGCCTGTTCAGGCCAATTCACATCACATTCAAATGCTGTTCTGCCACACGTAACAATGTTTTCTGGGTGCCATCTTTCGTGTTCACAGACTTGCAGCATAAGGTGGTGAGGTGCCACACTCATGACAGTACATACAGTAGATAGCATTGTGTAAACTTCAAGATGCTATACCTGACAATTGATTCCACCATGTATGTTTGCATCTCTGCATCCATATCCCAAAGCTGAGGTAAGCTAGTGTGTACAATGTGGTCTCCACCCCTTCGATTATTATGTCTAATATTGTGGCACTGTAGGCAGTAACGGATTGGATGATTTCCATTGTAGCTCGCACATTCCGTTGAGAAACATATTGATACTGCATACTTATCAGAGGCTCGACAGTTCTGAAAAATACAGAGCACATTTGTCAGAACCTGAAATGAATGTTTACAGTAACATTTACTTACTGTGGTCTTTTACATTAAAACTCAACCACCACTGTCACTGTACGAATACACTCAACTCAGACAATGAACTGTGAATCTGTATGAACTGGTAAGATGAAAAGCTAGTGCATTGAAGCACCATAACCCAGCATGTGTAGCAAACATACACTCCTGTTCCTATGGAATCTCGAATTTAAAAAAAAAAAAACCTCAAAGTCCTAAATGTGAACCAGAATGATACACTGAAAAAAAAGTTAAATTGGGTGGGTCAAGTTTCACAAAAAATGATCCAGTTTGTACCTTAATTATAGATGGAAGACTGTAAACCCTATCTTTGAAATGCTAATTTTAATATATAGGCACTTTTCTAACCAACCACAAGTTCTACACTTAGGAGATTTGTCACATATGCAGACGATAATCTCTGGATCTGCTGACTCTTTTTCTACAGTGATTTGCCTTTCAACATATGTTTAATAACTTGCTTCTAAAGGCAAATTCACAAGAAAATCTTTGGGCAAAATTATGTAATATAGATATGACTGTGGTGTGTGTGTGTTTTTTTTATTGACATTCAGCATGCTCCATTACATAGTAATACTACATGCTTTAGAGTTAAATATTAACAATATGGTTGCATATACGAAGGTAAGTCATTAAATAACAGGAATTTTATAATAACTTTTTTACAAGAGTACTTATACAAATTGTTTGTCTTATTTTTCGACATAGTCCCCCTGCTTCGCGCAACACACTTGGTCCACCTGTCCACAAGCTTGCGGATGCCCTCTAAAAAAAACTTTTTGATATGGCCTTTAACCAACTTTGCACCACCTCCATTACCTTGTCATCTGCAAACTTCTGGCCCCGCAAATGTATTTTCATACGTCCAAACAAGTGAAAGTCCAATGGCACTAAGTCCAGACTGTATGGTGGATGTTTCAACACCTCAAATTTCAGAGTACATAGTGTATCCACTGTATGCACAGCTGTATGGGGGCGGGCGTTGCCGTGAAGAAACAATACACTTTTTGAGAGAAGTCCCTGACATTTCGATCACATTGTGGGCTTCAACTCGTTCACTAGCACGTCACTGTATCGAGCACTAGTCACAGTTTGATCCTTTCCCTGGAAATGCACCAACATAGGGCCATTGACATCCCAAAGTATGGTCAGCATGACTTTCCCAGTGAAAGTCTGTGTCTTGAATTTTTTGTTGGCCAGAGATAACAGATGCTTCCATTGCATCGATTGTCTCTTACTCTCTAGTTCAAAATGGTACACCCAGGACTCGTCTCCCGTCACAATTCGATGGAGAAAAGCATCTCCTTCACGAGCATGAGGGTCCAAATGCTCCTGACATATCGTCTGCCGTGCATGTTTGTAATCATCGGACAACTGCCTTGGGACCCATCTGCTACACACTTTCCTACACCTGAGATCATCATGGACAGTACTGTACACACAGCCGTGACTCATGTTGAATTCTGCAGCAATTTCATCAATACTGACTCACCTGTAGTCACAGAAACTCTGCTTGATCTGCTGTTTCACTGACCCAGTTGCCATGCTAACTGGTCTCCCAACCTGGTGTTCATCACTGACGTTTCATCTTCCATTGTGAAATCTTTCCACCCATTCATACACTCTCCCCTGACTCAAACAACTGTCTCCATATTGAACCTTCATGCTTTTGTAGATTTCAGAATGTTTCACACCCTCTGACCACAAAAAACGAATAACGCTTCATTACTCTTCCATGGTGCAAGTTGACAGTGGACCAGCCATGTTGTATGAGTTACTGCGCAGGGTCATACTGCTCAGTCGTCATGGCCACTATACGGCATATTGCTAAGGAGCCATTTTGTGTCCCGAAATAAGATTTTTCATTCTGCATACTTTTCCATGCATTTTAGAATAAAATGCCTGTTATTTAATGCGTTTCCCTAGTATTTACAACTTATGTACAATTTCTTCTATTTTCTATAGATACGGTAGGTTTACGTTCAGTTTCCTAATGTAGTACCTACTGCTTTTTGATCTTCTATCTACTGCATTATTAACTAAGTAACTTATTAGCTAAATAAACTAACTGAAGTACAATACGTATATATTCAATGAATGGCTTATAATGTGCTAAAATCTATTGATCTTACAAACTTTGTGAACATCTTGATGTGGTTTCTGGTGAGTTGTTCAAACGGAGGGGGAGAGGCGGCACTTGTTCGGACTAGGGCATTTAGTAGGATCCTTCTATCATTTTCTAGTTGTGTGCAGTTCAAAATTATGTGATTGTCTATTCTTCTTTCAGTCCACAAGGGTATGTTGAATTGGGAATAATCTTGAATCTATGGAGGTACGATCTGGTTACACTGTGACCCGTTACCATAGCCGTAAATTCAGCTGAGATAGGTATCATGGTCTTCATTCTCTCTTTTATTTATGGGGAGAATAATTTACTTACTGCTCCTTTTGTAGAGCTTGTCCACTGCTCCTGCCATTATGTTCATTCGTTCTCCTTCCCTTCTGTAATTATAGTCTCCCTTGGTATTTTATTGTACACTAATTCTCCTATGTCATCCATTGCCGCCTTCTTGGCCAGATGTGCGTATGTGTGTGTGTGTGTATGTGTGTGTGTACATCTTTCATCCAGCGGCATAACCAGAAAACTATACCAAATGTAACAACAGACTAACCTTGTTTTCACAAGTCATGGACACCTGCTGCATAGGATGCAGAATATCAAAAAACATCTGATTGGGATGTTCACGGTGAATTTCATTAGCACATTCAATGCACAGGTAGAGTGGAGGTGGGCTGTCACTTGCAAATGTGATGGAGATGCAGTGATCATAACATACTTTGGCTGCTTCTGCATTCCCAGAATTTGGGCACATGTCACGCTGACAGACGAAGGGAACCAAGTCTTAAACAGGAAAGCCACCAACATTTAGTTACATTTCTTCTTACAGGTTCTGTGTAAGCCACACATTTCATGTAGTTTGCCACGGTCATCACAGAACTGACTATGATGTTTTACATAACAGACTTTAAACCAAATAATACCGATGTAGATAATACTTGAATGTCACATATCTATCCATAGCAACATATGCATTAAGAAGAAAAAACTAGATGTGTTATGTACCATGAAATAACTTTCCTGATAAGCTGCAGTGCTACATTTCATTAAGCAGAAGAGACAGAACACAGAGCAAGACAAAAACCTGTAAATTTTGGTTTCCATTTTTGTTCAAAACATGGCCTCCAAAATTACATTCATATCCCTTATCATAAGAAATATTTAAAGAGATATTTAACAAACTCCACAATGGTTCAGCAGTTCCAACAATAAAAATATTTCACAAAGTTATCACATTATTAATTCCCATTTTTTATAGATACAACAGTCAACTGCATGCCGCATTATATTAAAGACATGTTGCCTTAAAAATTTGCAGGATCCCACATTCTAGGGTCTGAATTACTGCCATGTTCATACCTTTAAAATAAACCATCTCAAAATACAGCTGGAAGACATCTCCAATGGCATAAACCTCCTAACAATTTTCATAAAACATTAATCAGTTTCAGAACATCTTTAGTCCTACAACTTTGTTCCTCTCTTTGGAACTGTGCCTAATAACTTGAAATATTTACACAATTAAACATAATAATTAAATTACATTTCAGTTAAGGTAAAAAAGGTAAAGTGATCCCTTTACAGGCCCGGTGTGGTCCAGAGGGTGAGTGGTCAGCAGCACGCCCCGGCCGCACTTTACCCTGGGAAAAACCCAGTACCCATTTTACAGGAGGCTGGGTGGGCCCCAGGGCAGATCTAGATGGGCAGAAAATCTCATCCCCACCGGGATTCGATCCCGTACCATCCAGCCTGTAGTCAGTCGCTATACAAATTACATCTCAATAGTTACACATATTTTCCTCCTATCCTTGCCTGTTTTTGCATCCAAGTAAAAGGGAATTGGTAACACCCTAACAATACCTACTGGTGAACTTCTGAAGCACTACTCTACGGTCGAACAGGTTAGGGTTGAATGTTGGCCAGTAGTAGAACAGAAGTTTAGCAGCAGAAGATCGTGCTCCAGAGGTACCATATGCAATAACACAAAGTAAATCCTTCACCACATTCTTCTTATTGGTCATGAGACATTCCAACAGTTGGCAGTGGTGTGCTGTTAACATGAACAACCACAACAAATATTTGGTGGTCATACAATACCATGCTTTTATTGCACAAAGGTGATGGTATCTAATCAATAAACCTCTACGGTAAACTTTCACATTAAACATGCTGATATTCCAGATTATGTTGCAAACTGAGGAATGACATAGTGGTTCAACTACCATTTATAACAATTAGTAATTACAAAACTGTAAATACAAGAGTATAATTTATATCTTTTACTTGCCAAATACTTATGGAATATGCCACATATCAGTCATCACAACAGCCTCAAGAAATGTGTGTGTGTGCACACATATGTGCAGGACAGTGACATCACAGTTCTGACATGATGAGGACATCAGAAAGCAATGTCAGCTTAATGCAGAAAACAGTGTAGACAGAAATAATTTTTTTCCTTGCATTTTGGCACATTTACAAGTATGTTATGTGAAGAAAATTTAAAGACAAAATTTGCAGTTTTAATGAGATTTATGCTATATATCATGCACAAATTTTCTGCATAATAAACTCTTCTGAGAAAACTGAGTTGAACTAGAGGTGTATGTATATACTGGACCAACATTATGAAATCTTGCTAGCAGCTCGTTGTGTGGAAGTGATAGAGAATGTCGTTAAAAACTTGTTAAGTAAATTTCTTGATAAAATATGCAGGTGGTCAGATGGTTAGATATAATCATGCTATAATGCATTAATTTAAATGCACTTCATGCAGAGAATGCACAAATCTAGACTTTAAACCCTAAAAATGCTCTGAGATAACCACTTGCACATTGCTTTGGTTCTGGACAAATGTCCAAGCAGATTCCAATGTAAAAGAAAACAGTTTTAACACACAACAGCCTGTGAGTAGTACCAAAATCTAAGTATAAAAAACTGATGATACAGCCATGTATAGAGACAGAAGTGTTAATCATGAAAATTCACCTGGATCTTCAGAGTACTGAAATACCATCATGATAATTGCTGCAACTGACTGGCTGGCATAATTCTCTTGTTCGTCATCATCATCAACTCCACGCCTTGCTGTCAACAATATAGCATTAAACTCACAATGATTCAACTGAAGCAATACCACAGAACTGTAAACTAGATTGGAGTTTGTATACCTGTCTAACACAACTGTATGGTGGTATAGATATGTATAATTTATTACACAAAGAACAACTACATGTTTCGGCCCTTTTCATTAGCCATCTTCAGGTTGATAAATG
>Ga0123357_10014286_pt1 | contig 10355 bp, 8 predicted proteins | sample TergutEmb28metaG_FD_89873 | JGI IMG/M metagenome (GOLD analysis project Ga0123357, IMG submission 89873) | Embiratermes neotenicus P4 segment gut microbial communities from Petit-Saut dam, French Guiana - Emb289 P4 | ecosystem: Host-associated > Arthropoda: Insects > Digestive system > Gut ... | reverse complement strand
CTAATATGCGCCCCCCCCAGGGTTTCTTAACAAAAATTTTAGCATATTTCACACACTTATTATATTTTTTATATCCCCCCCCCCCCCATCTCGTTTTCGAAGTTATATGGCCTCAAATTATGTGAGAAGACATTAAGTTGGATAATCTGGGAACTAAAAACTGAAGAGGCTAGGGCCGGAAATTGGGCCGCCATGCCGTAGTAGTAGTAATCATAGTAGTAGTAGTAGTAGTAGTAGTCGTAGTAGTAGTAGTAATAGTAGTGGTAGATGTGAGAAGTTAATGATGGGCCGTTAGTGGGCAAGAACTTGGACAGGTGGCCCTCATATGCTCTCCATTTCAGTGTCCGGACGTTTCCTGTAGAAATGAGAAAATCCATGGAAAGCCCGAGTCAATATTCGAAAGGGTTGTCGGTCCAAAATTAAAGTACGTGGCTTTGGTGCTACACTAAATTACTCGAAGAATGAGTGATAGCGTTTAGGTTGAAAATCCGCGATCACCGTTCGGTTTGTTTGTAATCCCATGAGCCGATATCGAAAAGTTTCTTGAAATCAGGACATATGAAGGACTGGTTTGAGACTATCAGACTGCGGACAATTGAACTGGTGTTTCGAAACTTTTCTTGCAAGCTCAGAACTTGTTATTGCTGTTTATCCATAGTAATTGCTGTTGTCGCTGCTTCTTGTAACCTGTTCATTTTGTCGGATTGTCATTAATGCAGGTAAAGGTTTTCCCCTGGTGGTACCCGTAATAGCTCAGTCGGTATAGTGACCAGGCTACGAGCTGGACGACCGACGATGGGGCAAGAGATTTCTCTCCGAAGCGTTTAGACCGTCTGTGGGATACAGAGCAGCCTCATAACCGGTATGTGTCGGAGGCAATTTCCTCAGGGATAAATCGGTCGGGATGTGAAGCTAACCACTCCATCTGGCGCCAAGTTTATGAATACGTATAGCTGTACTTCCACTCCCCGACAAGTCTGTTATGTCATGATGCTGAGCGAAAGAGAGCAACACGTTTCCTTTTTAATTATTCTTTTAAATTATTTCTGTAGTAACAAATCGTATTTCGAAAAGATAGTAATTTAAACTGCTGACGTGACGGGAGCTGTTCTTCCCAGTGACTGTATGGAACACCGAGCCACGCGATGTGTCGTGTGTAGCATCAAACGAGGGAGCAATTAGAGATGTGATTTCAACCGACGGTCTTTCGATTATTTAACGTCCTTTGACACATTGAGCTGAGTTTTCCATTTAGGAGCTGTTAGTATGCACCCCGTTATAAAGGGAAGCCACTGTCAGCCACCCTTCACCCGCATGATTAATGCCCACATATCCTGGAACAAACGGATGCTGGTAGACAGTGTTTCTCCAAACCGGAACGGAGTCTTCACACTATCGACAACTCGTCGCGGAGGTCTATAAACGTTTACTAAAAGCCAAAATAAAACCTACTGAATAAAAAAAGGACATATCAGACAGATTTAAATTACTGCTATATATAAAAACAAGAGGGAGGTAAATTTTATAAATGTGAGAGAACATTGCATGGCGCGTATCTTTCCTCCGATTAGTTTTCTTGTCTAGAAAAATCGAAAATTTTCCCTTTGAAAATGTTCTGCGTCTCGCATTTTCAGCGAGGAGATATTTGTATCCTTATGCTATCTCTTGATACATCAAGCCAACTGTTTGTGGTTTTCATCGATAAAAAAAAAAACCATACCTGTGACGTGGAAACACACAAACAAGTTAAAATATTTATTTTCTGCATTTAAATCAGTACGAAAGAGGGTGATTAACGATAATTTTTAATAAGAAACTGACCAGCTTCATGAAATTTTCTCGAAAAGAAGAACTACTGGAGAAACAAGAATCGGGTAGGAGAAGTGAGCAGTTTAGCCTACCCTAGGAATATAGGGCTTATTGGATCCTGGACGTTGAGTTACGTGGATCCTGTCAGCTATACTGCAACAGTTATGTCACATTGAAATATACCCACAAGTGTAACGCGTGATTGGTGCTCAGTGTGAATTAACAAAAAGTGTACTCCCAGCTTGGTATTAAATAGTAAGGAAAAATCATATAAGAAGTCTGGGCTATCCCGAAAAGTAACGTGTTTCCACAAGAATAAAGAGATAGCTGTAGACAGTATAAACTCTCCTGTAGAAAAAGCCTAACTTAGCCTGTCTAATAAATGTAAATTCGAATGATGCTTGGCTGGTAACACATTGTTGGTAGCTGGTTCCACCGAAACGTCGCCAGCCACCTACTTGACTTACTCATCACATTACTCATCCAAGTTCTTGTGGACCGCGTCCTTTATGGGCAGCATTGTTTATGTTCCGACTTAGTGACTTCACAGTACATTAGATTCAACGGGTACAGCGCGACTGTGCCAACCCTCGTATTCTACTGTCACGTGATGGCCCAGGGTCAAGTAGAAGCAGGAACATCCTAGCGATGCTGCTGGTCCTGGCCGTAAGTCACCCGAATTAGTTTCGCCGTAGTCCCGGTTTTCTGTGTGCGTAGGTACGGCCATGCTTCACTGAAACGGAGAGGGTTTTGCGGGATTTGAACCAATAGAAGGAACAAACATCTTGCACGTCAGCGACATCTCCTGCCCAAGATATTTACTCAATGGAAGTGACGTCGCCCCATGCTAAGTAGGCGATAATGCTGATAATCAGAAACAGGCGTTAAACTGACGTGAGTCTGGCCTTCGTAAGAGACACTGTGAACATATGAATGAACAAATAAGCGAAAGTTGGTCGTCGTCTAGGTTATGACATAGTCTGTAGGTTTATACCGAAGTGTCGGAGTGACCTGTGTTCTCCATCTTTAGGACAAGAGCCAATGTAAGTGAATCTCCAACTTGTAACTAGATTCTTCAACAATATAACAACTTACCACGTGAAAGCATTGTTTTCTTGTTAAAATTTTAATGACAACACATAATATTCCGAAGTGCCCGAAATTATCTAATTAATACAAAGGTCGTTAGTCGGCTTGTAATACACAATTCCAGCAGTTATTGACATTTATTTGTGAACCTCATGAAGCTTTCGGCTTCCGTTTCCAAAACTTTGGTGGAAGCCCTTGTCTCTGCCATTCCCGTTACATTACCCCCCCCACCTTTACCCCCCCCCCTCCCCCCAAATATTCTTCTTCGTACCCTTTTCTCAGACACCCTAACTTCTTTCCTTAGTGACCAAATTACATGCTAATAAAGTAACAGGTGACCTTATAGTTTGACGTAATTATTTCATTTATGTGTTTTGGTTGAAAAAGCATTTCGTTAATGTTTTGTTCAGACCGACTATTCCATCAGATTCTGAGTGTGGATTCGCATTCCTCTTTTTTTGGTTTCAAGGATACTTTCACCCTACTGTCCATCCTAAAAGGGAAAACTGGGAAGTTTAGAGATCAACACTCTATGCTCGTATGTCCCGTTAAATTTTTTAACCAACTTATTTTTTACGAAACTTCAATGAAAGGGAGAGGAGAGACCTGTGCCTTTTTTATCATTTTTCTATAATCAGTAATCACAACATGGCCTTTCCGCTCAATTATGAGGCGGAGGCGACGCAAGCACCACTCTTGCAGTGTAACTTAGAAAAACCACTTTCCTGTATTGTGCGTAACAACATTGCAGCCACTCGAAAACCTTCTTCGGCTTTCAGTGTGATGTCGCTAACTATTGAATTATTGCAGCTAGGCATGTAAAATTTGGAACGGAGATAGATCGTAAATATAACCATATTTGTGCGAAGTAGTGTCTATGATAGGAAGGGGGTCGACGACGCGGAACTTTGAGATTACATACGAAACATTGGACATATACATATCTGTGCTTAATACTTAGGTTCTTCACAAAATCAAAATAGACGACAAATAACAGTACCCATAAATGTACGCGTACAAGACTAACTTTTGCAATTGAAACCAGGTTTTCGTGACTGGTGCTCCAAACTCTTTGTTTTGCATTAAACTTGTTTGGGTGTCAATTGGAGTGTGAAACATTTAGTAAAGGAAGACAGACAAAAAGAAAGGGCGGATTAGTATGGTTAGAATTATGATGGTTTTCAGAGTAATTATTGTATTGGCAATAATAGGTCTATTTGTGGGTCTGGTGGCCATATGTGTGGCCAATCCGATTAAGGTATTGCGGTCAGTGTCCTGTGTTCCAGCACAAAATTTCACATTATTTACATAGTATTTATCATCATTTCATCACAATTAATTAAGCTTTCTGCTTGTTATAACTCGAACCCTCGCCTGTCTGTAATCATTTCGCTATATATTACAAAATGGAACTTTTGCTTTCTCGGAGCAGTTGTTCTATACGGATAGGCTATCGATGCATTTTAAATGCTGTCCGTATAGAGAGAAACAAGAAGAAATGGTTCCTCGCATGACACATCAGTCTTCTTTCGCAAGAGAGGGAGTAGTAGGAAGACGCAGTAGTAGACAGGATTATCTGTTTGATTTGGCACCTCAGAACGGATGCAAAGCAGCAGGTCCTTATGAATGAAGATTAAAATACAATCTTTGTGAGTTTTCAGCCGAAACTTTCCTGAAGACATGAATTTATATGGAAATTATATGCGGCGTTTAGCCGAGTACGTGTCGAAGTTATGATGCAGAATGAACGTAAATTAAATTTAGAGCACATGTTAATGATATAAGGGTTTAACTCTCAGGTGAGACGTCACCGTTGTGTTGTATAGAATTATAAATATAAACGATATATAGTCAAACAATGGTACACATCAGCTTCTGGCTTATGCCGATGATGTTAATATACTGGGAGGAAGCATACATACCCTAAAGGAAAATACAGAAGCTCTAGTAGCTGCTACTAGGGAGATTGGACTGGAAGTAAATTCTGATAAAACCAAGTACATGGCCATGTCTTGAGATCAGAATGCAGGACGAATTCACAGTGTGAGGACTGATAATAGTACCTTCGAGATGGTGGAAAAGTTTAAATGTATGGGAACAACTTTAACAAATCAAAATTCTATTGCGGAAGAAATTAAGAGCAGATTGAAGTCAGGAAATGCTTGCTATCATTTGGTGCAGAATCTTTTGTCTTCCAGGTTGCTATCCAAAAATTTAAAGATCAAGATATATAGAACTATAATTTTACCTGTTGTTTTGTATGGGTGTGAAACTTGGTCTCTGACATTGTGGGAGGAAATGAAGCTGAGGGTGTTTGAGAACAGGGTGTTGAGGAGAATATTTGGACCTATTAAGGACGAGGTAACGGGGGAATGGAGGAGATTGCATAACGAGGAGCTAAATGATTTGTACTACTCACCCAATATTGTGCGGGTGATAAAATCGAGAAGAATGAGATGGGCTGGACACATGGCGCGTATGGGTGAGGAGAGGGGGTGTATAGGATCTTGGTGGGGAAACCGGAGGGAAAGAGACCACTGGGGAGACCTAGGCGTAGATGGGTGGATAATATTAGGATGGATCTCCAGGTGGGTTGTGGGTATATGGACTGGATTGGGCTGGTCCAGGATAGAGACAGGTGGCGGACGTATGTGAGTGCGGTAATGAACCTTCGGGTTCCGTGAAATGCGGGGAATTTCTTGATTAGCTGCAAACCAGTTAGCTTCTCGAGAAGGACTCTGCACCATGGAGTAAGTAAGTAAGTATATAGTCAAACAGAACTCAATGATTTTATTAAGGTGTATTTCTTACATTGTTTAGTTAAACTTTTACCTTACTAAGAAAAGTAATCAACCTGAAGATGACTCATAACTAGGGCCGAAACATGTCGTTCAAAGAAACAATGTAAGAAATACACCTTAATAAAATCATTAATTGAGCTGTGTTTCACTATATTGTTTATATTTATAAGGGTTTAACTTGTGCGTCATTCCATTCTCAAGACACATTTCCTGGATACGGTGCGGGTATTGAAAGAGAGTGTTTTTCTAGTTTTTCTGAAGGGATTGACTTCTGTTTATCCAAGTGTTTGTGTGTGGAAGGAAGTCTTGGAAAGCCAATGGGAAGTTTCCTTCATGATGTTCAGAGAGTGGCGTAGATTATATACGAGATAAAGAAAAGTATATTTGTTTAACCTAACGGACAAAGGAATCCCACGCCAAGGATTCCGTATTTCTAAACAACTGTTTACACCAGCTGTGTCAGACATTCGTAGCAGATGATTTGGGCTACTTATTTCATACCTTTTAGAGTAGAAGAGAACAAGAAAAACTTGGACTCCGCCTTTCTGTTCAAGGAGAATATGCATGTATGAGGTCCGTGGATCGATGGATTGTACTCATACACACAACACTGATCTGAATGTCAGTCAAGTTTCGAAATGTGCAGTGATAATGTCTCATCCTGTAAACCCTTGCACTTTATCTTCATCATGACAGTTCTTTGTAGTGCCGACCGCTACATATTAGGGTTACAGAATCCACTGCATCGAAAGAAAACAGTAAGTCAGAAGAAAATAAAGAAAGGTTGACAGAGGGGAAGAAATAGAGGTAGCAAGAGAGGCGGGAAGTAGGAAGAGACAAACACGAGAAGAAGCAGGCAGAATGAAAGGAAGCTAGAGGAAAGAGAGGGAGGAGGTTACAAGAAAAATTGAAGAGAATAAAGAAAGAATGACTGAAGAAAAAGAGACGGCGTAATTGAATTCAGAAATATTGAGGTCATACGCTTTTGCAAAGTGAGACGAATAAGAAATTTTGGTCGAAAACATGAAGAGAAAAGACTCGGGTCTTCTGGGATGTGACGCCATTTCCACTGATAAATAGTTGCCAGCGTTTCGGAGGAGCGTGACGCCTCCATCTTCAGTGGTTTGTACTCTAAGTCATGTATTTAGCAGTCAACACTACATAATATCCCACAAGACTTAGTTATTCACCATTAATACTGTGAGAAGCTCAAATCCCTCGTGAAAAGAAAGTTCGTTTTAAGAACATGGGATACTATTAAAGTAAACCTCAGACACGGTGCGAAGGTGCACATTGGATTGAAAGTCGAATAGCGGGTGTTGTGAAAACAGCTATGAAATTTGGGGTTCTGCAAAAACTGCGAATTGCAGAGACCGGCAGATAAGCAATTTTCACGTTTTCCCCCTGTCTCTGCTTTTAGTTTGCTCTTGCTGCCTGACCCGGATACACATCTACAGGACCACGCGAATAAAAGAAAGTACCGGGTTCGGGTCTGTTGAACGTGGCCTCCAGAATAACTATCTCGATGCATTTGGCGTAAACTTTCCTTCGGATTGTTTTGCTCATTGGTTTAACTGGACGCATTTGGTAGGATTCACGCGTGCACGTGTAATAGCCGAAAACAAAAATAGGCCCAGTGTACTTTCTATCAGCCACGTTAAGTGGAAATTAGTACCGACGTTAACCTTTGACATATCAGCTTTTTCTGCTCTCTTTGAAAGGCTTTGTAGTGCTTAGAATCGTTACCAGAACGTTCCAGACAAAAGAAAACGCAAAGGTTTCCAGAATTTAAGCACAACGTGTCGAAGACATGTAGAGAATGGTACACGTATATTGGTACTCCGGCTACTTCACCACTGGAAAAGAAACCATAGGTACCTGCTGGAGAGGACGCTGAATGGGCCCCAAAACCAATATGGACGCAGTGGCGAAGAAGGAAGTCCTGCCCCTGCCTCTAATTCTGACACAGGGGCCGACCATGTGGGTTGTGAGAAATGCTGGCATTTTCGAGTCACTCGATAGGGCATAAAACTGTATGTATTGTACATCTCCTCCATAGTGTGACTTTCAAAAGAAAGGATACAAACTTAAGTAGAATATATGCGCTGGGTCAAATTTTAACCCTACTAACATAACATATTCACGTACGCGTGTATGAAGTGGGGCAGAGACGTAGCTGTAGACTGAAGTTGCTTTTGTAGTATGTACTTAACGATATTTTAGTTGTTGTAATTGTTGCTTCCAAACATCTATGTTTCAAACTGTCTTCAAATTAAGTAATTTGTGGAATCAGACATTTGGTGTCTTTATTCGCGTTACGGATGAATACACTGTTGGTGTTCAACTTGACGTAGCTGTACTTAGGTTATACAGAACGTCCCTCGTATGCCTTGGCGCAGTTGGTTGAGGCACTGCGCTAGAAACCGGAAGGTCGCGGGTTCGATTCCCGATGGTGTCGTTGGAAATTTTCATTGACATAATCCTTCCGGCCGCACTATGGGCCCGGAGTGGACTCCGGGCCCATAGTGCCAGGAATATTTCCTGAAGGGTAAAGGCGGCCGGTGCGTAGGGCTGACAACCTTACCACCTTCATGTGCCGATTGTCTGGAAATCTGGGAGCCTCACGTCATTGAGCCCTCAGGGCCTGCCGAGACTTATAATGGGATTGCTTTACCTTTACCCTCTTATGCCTGCCCTTAACACAGCAGCTGTCACGGGATGTCCCGACGGATGTAGGCCTAAGGTTCCTAAGCCATAAAGTTGCCAAGTTCGAGGAGAAAATAAAAGAATGACCCCGCGTAAAACAAGTTTTTCTGTGAAATGTATACTGCTGGAAGTACTTAACCTATGACGCATGAAGTTCTTATAAATACTATTTACACAGCCAGTTTCTACCGCTTCTACAAATATTAAGCGGTTAATGATATGTGGGGAAATAATTGCTGTTTATTCTGATAATTATACGAAACATCTATAGAAAGTGTATAGGTTTTTAACGTCAAATGCAGTTGGTATATATAGGCACCACTGTGCTTTAAGAGTTAAAGGTCTGTGTATGTCATAGACTCTTCTTAGAACTTGTTGTTTCCAGTATAAGATGCAATCTGCAAGCAATTTACAAGGTAGACAAAATGCAACATAACCTCAATGTGTTCTTTCAGCCAAGAGCTCAGCGAGTCTAAGTCATGGTCTGTGGTTGCTAAGGTCTTCCGGATTCAATTGTTCTGATCACCTATTGTTACTTCTAGCACCCTCTATCTTTAACACGCCTTCTATTGAGAAGTCGATGGGAGTGCTTTGGAGGCATGGAATAGTACCACCATAACTAGGTAGTGATTTCTTCAGAAAAGCTTTCATAGCTCCTACTTGTTATAAAATTACATTTGGAATGTTTTTTAGTGACTCTTCATTTTATTGGTTTCAACTACACACCTTTAGAAAGTGGTACGGTCTATAGAGGTCTCTGTCAATAGGTCCGTAATCAGAAATACAAGCTAATTTATAAATACTTTTTGGTATTACCTGATCGTAGGTTGTGTTATAATGTTGTTATCATTTATGGAAAATATGCATGTAATGTATAGTGGGTGGACTATTTTGTTTTTGTTTACAGATATGAATATATTGCAGAATATTATTAGGTTAGTGGAGTCTGTTTTTATACATTTGAATAGCTTATTGTTTTGTGTCCAAGTTGATTTTGTCTGTGTTAATTTTTTCCGTGTCACCTAATGTCAGCATTTCACCACATCGAAATATTTTCTAATTGCTGGCTTGAAAATAGTACTTCTTATGCATTTTGTACGTGTATTTTGTGTACTGCACATGCCAAATTTCATATTTCTGGATTTTTTAACATTATGATATCATGTCTTTGTTTTCCTTAATGATACATCATGTACGTACGTCGTATGAAATAGAAAATTATTAAATGCATAGAAGTGTGACGTAATAATACTGAAGACTACATCACTGGGTTATTGGTCACGCCACGACACGTCGCATTTATGTGACACCATGTACGTAATCGCAATAAGTAGGCCGCACACGACAATAAGTTTTAAATATTATGACTGTGTTACTACTTTTGCCCAAGTTATCTGGCATACTAATTGCACCTGTGTGGAGCCATATTGTCCTTAGATTGTTATCTGTTTTGGGTATTTATCTCGTAAAAGGCGAGTTATTATACGGGTAGGCAGTTATTCATGCAATGTGTCATTTTTTGTCGTCTGTTTTTAAACAAACTTAAGTTTTATGGACATAATTTAGTAAGAGTCCCCAATACCAAATTTCGCGAAAATCCGGCCAGTGGGAGCTGCGCTGATACATTCGGACGTGAAAATCCAATTGTCGCTTTTCGTAGTGTTTTTTTTTTTTTAACTCGCAGAAAAATTTAAGCACATACATTAGATTTTCCAAGTTATCACTTCCACTGAGGTTTTTGCAGCCAACAGTTTACATTCTTCTGCTTCCGTTTCAAGTCCTGCTCCTAAATTATTCTGATTTAATCAGTAATAATATTTGTAATAAGCGTATTATATTAACTAACTTTATAGAGCATCGAGCTTCTGCGTAGCTGATAGACGCTCTGCATTCAAAAAGATCGCCGCCTTTTGTTGGAATCTATAGCTTATTACCCTAGTCACAAAACAT
>Ga0123357_10014284_pt1 | contig 10355 bp, 4 predicted proteins | sample TergutEmb28metaG_FD_89873 | JGI IMG/M metagenome (GOLD analysis project Ga0123357, IMG submission 89873) | Embiratermes neotenicus P4 segment gut microbial communities from Petit-Saut dam, French Guiana - Emb289 P4 | ecosystem: Host-associated > Arthropoda: Insects > Digestive system > Gut ... | reverse complement strand
CTACTACTACTACTACTACTACTACTACTACTACCACCACCACTACTACTACCACCACCACCACCACCACCACTACTACTACTAAGTGTAGTGCTACTTTTAATTGTGCATTATCTTCGTGTGTTCAAGAATAATAAAATTTGCTTTTGGTTATGCAATTAATCAAAGTATAGGTAATGAAGAATACGAAAACATGAACAGGAGGAAGTATATGTGACTGAATAATCATTTCCTAAATTCCCACAAAGAAAATATAAAAATAAAAAAATGCCACAAAGAGTATAAAAATAATCCTTGTAGACGAAATTTCAGTAACGGCTTTTACTCTTGTTTATGGAATTCGTAGATCTACAGTTCAGATTTCGTCCCTCTCAATGGTTAACAGAACAATCAACAATAGAAAAATGAAGACAGAGATTGATATATCCTGTCGTGAGCAGTCACCATTCGCATTCTTCAATACACACGATCACACAGCAGTTGTAATGATAATTGCTAGCTTCAACATTAATTGGACAATATCTTTTGTTTACATGCTACTGTGCTCATCACGCAAATCGAATTATTCCCAGCATTCGTTCTCTTCTTTCATAGCAATTTACAAAGGTATGGCTGGAACACTGCTTTTTGATTCGTTCGTTTGTCTAGATATTCTTTTGTTTGTGAGCGTTACGTAATATATTTTTATTGTGGTTTCAAAATTCATGGATCGGAAAGTTTTATGGATAATTATTGTATTCGTATATCCGTGTCGACTTCTGAACTTCCTAATGTTTCCGGAGAAAATAAGAAGGAAAGAAATTATTTCCTTAATGATTTATAGGCAATTTCCGCCTTGGTTCAAATAGTCACTAAATCTGTCAACAGACTTTCTGAACCTTCTTTTACGTATTACCACAAAATAACATTTCCTTCACGCAATCTTTCTGCTTAATTTGATGTACCATATTTGAGGATGGAGGTTGTTCCTCATACACAATGGCACTGACTTAAAAATGAAGTGAAGTTCGTACAGTGGATAATATATTCTACGGTTTTAATGCATTTTTTTTGTGTGAACTGCATGCAAACTAAACCGAAGGTCTAAAAACTTTTCTACTTGTTATCACTCCTTGTAACGGTACATGTGCAGAGGAATTTCACACTGCGGATAATTTGTGGTAAAAGACGTGAACGTGTATGAATATGTGATTAATAGACAGAAAACAGAGAACCTGTAACACTGATTTCTTACACTTCTGAATACAGCTTTTCGATCGAAATAAATAAAGCAGATATTAGAACTTTGTTAGAGACTTCTGTTGTGGAGCAGGTTACAGGTCTTAATTGGATTTTTTTTGCTAGAATTTTTTTTCGAAAAAAGTACGCGTTTTCTTCCGTTATGAAAGTGTTATAAAATTTTTCGGGATTTATCAACTGAATGATTCAATATATTTGTGGGGATTTCTCTTATGCATTTGTATTTTTATTTCTTCTAGGCTATCCGACGCCACTCTATGAAATTAGGTCTTTATATATAACAAATTATTTCCAAAATATTCTAAACCTGTTTCCTGTAATTTTACTGCTCCTCTACGCATAAAAAACTCAAAATATTTTGATTAAATATGTTTAAAATGCGCTTCACTTTACAAATTCTTAGTAGATGGACATACGGAAATGACATTTGAAAGACTTTTCGATATAATTTTTATTCAACGAATATAAAAAGATATATTGTACGCCTAATATTTGTATAATCTTTGTCGTAAATCTCTTTTTGAACACCAAATTTCATGCATCTAAGCAATGTGCAGTCTGTTTTCGTTTATCCGAGCCTGAAAAAAATTAGTTTATTTATTAGAGGGATTAAGTTGTGAGTCACATACAGATGAAATTGTAAAATAAAAGTCCCATCAAATTTGGCGTAGCCTGCCGCATTCTAGTCTTAGTGTGCTGGTTTTGTTCGTAGATAAAGCTGAAGAAAATTTCATAGTGAGGGTCCACAAACATTAAGGTCACCGTATAATATTTCTTACTAATGCAACCGGACGCCCGGAATTTGTGCACCCAGATTTAGGGTTAAGTAAGCTTTTAACCTATTATTACTAAAAGTTTTGTGTTACTTTTACTTTAATAAGAGTAATTATTTTGAAATTTGTGTTTGGTTTGAAAATGACAAAATAATTGGTAAACAGTTGAACACATCTTAATAAATAAAAATTAAAACAAAATCTTATGGTAGTAAATACACCCCTACATCTTGTAGCTTTTCAGATTTATATCACTTGAAATATGCTTTACATAAAATTCATAATGTGTAAAATTGAATACATTCTTTTAAGAAGTGATAGCATTAGACTGTATATTATTAAGAATTACAGGAATATCAAACACAATATACTGTTTACATATTATTGAACTTGCTTCATCCCCGAATTAAATGTTTGTCTTTCGCACGCTTTGTAATATTTAATACATCACTTCACAGTTTGTTGTTAGGCATGTATCAAAAACTTTAGTTTTTCTTGTATTAAATTGCGTGGACCCATAAATACGAGTCACAGATCAACCTGAAAACTGTCGGAACTAGTAGACTTACAGCTCTGTATGTACAAGACAAGACATTAATTTTATTTGCATTTCTTCAGGTCCAAGACCTTCACATTCGCAGCCCAAGTCCTTAACTTTAATGCAGGCAACACTGCAAAGTCTGACCTCAGAGTATCTGTATTGTGCCTTTGCATCACACCAGAAGGCTTTGTGGAATCCCTCTACTCTTTTAATATCCTTAACGTCTTTTTCTCTGCATACGCATCAAACATACAGCAACTGTTTAATGGGGTCTTAGATCTGTTACTTTTAGAGCATCGAATGAGAAATACTGTAAGATCCTACATAATAATAGTAATCGTGGCTCTAGTGCATTCATAATCACTTATACTTTAAACGTGTCCAATTTTTCTAAATCTGAAAATCTTTATTTCAGCGGGTTTTGTGTTCCGTATCTGGAAGTGGAACAAACGGCTTTCATTTTCTTATTTCAGCCGAATTAAACACTAAGAAAAGCCCACTGTCAGTCGCTAAGAATTATGACGTAAGCCTTAAAATTGTGTAGAAACATCGAATGTTTAGAATTTAATTTGCCGCGAAAATTACCCTCACTCTATTTAGATTATTTGTTTAATTACATAAAATACAGGCGTTCTGTTTCCTCTTGAGATATAAATCCATTAAAACCCTTTTTCTCTTTCTTCGTGCTTGAAGTAAATAGAGTATGTATATGGTCGTGTCAGCCTCCACGCCCGAAATATCAGCAAAACAGCTCAATCCAACACGTTACGGATACCTAAGAAAGCTCCCAACCTTATCAAAACTGAACAAACGTAAAATCCACGGCTTATTAATCACTGAAAAAATTGGAATGATCGCAGATTACACTCAAAATGGAATACTTAGTATAATTTAATATTATAGGTTTTCGATATTAGGCACTTTGAAGGTCATCACGTTAATTGTCTTGATATTTAGTGATATCAATAGCAGTGTTATGACTAAAAACCTTTAAGTCTCGTGGTTCCGTGCTTCTGTTACGAACAAATCTGTTTTGTCATCACAAACACTTAATTTTTTACATTATGTAGCATTTTGACGGAAATCTGATTACAGTAACAACAGGCATAGAAAGAAATTTATATGAAGGTATTATTATTATTATTATTATTATCATTGATTTTTAATTACTTATAAAAACTTACATTTTTATGGTAAGCTAGCGAGCCACTTTATCAGGGAAAAATGAATAAAATTCTAAATGTGAAATACAGAAATGTCCCACTGCCTAGTCTTTGGAAAGTTCTATTTAGGTGCGGTACGTTATTTCTAAGGTTAATTGATGTTTTAACATAAAGATAAAGACTATTCTAAACGAGAGAATATCACCGGCACAATATGTTTAATCCAACGTCTTAGACTGGCACCATCTTTTCTCTTTGAAGTAAATGATTTCGTGACTTGAGTTGGATGACTTAACTTCGTGACTAGTTCAGGACCATGGCCAAGGTATAGTTCTCGGGAAACAAGGAATAAAAGCAAAAGGAAATTATTTACCCAGATATAGGTTGCGCGGCTTTAATGGGCTTGAGAGGGTTGAATGCACTGTAACTCAAAAACACACACCCAGCGTTGTCGCTGTCCTTCAAATATTAATTCGCAAAATCTTTTCTCACGGTAAACCAACTTCGCTTTACAGCCGACAGCAGTTTTACATGCTTACTGGTCCTCCAATAACAACCAGTCTACAAAAAACCAAACGTCTTTCTGATCTATGACATGGAGGTATCATATACTTCAATCGAAAGGTCTTAGATTAAAATTGTAACGAAGAAACATTTATTGAAATAAATAGATAAGTAAAAAAATCTTGAAATAATGTGAGACCTGAATCTTTACCAGTGTTGTCTGAAGTCTAAAGCTATCTTGGATGTTAGGTCGTGTTGCCTGGTAATTAGTTACCGACGTTTGGAAGTACCCTGATGTGTCCATATTTAGGGTCAAACAGCCCAGCAAGTTTTCAATTATCTGAAAACCTTGTAACTAAAAGTCGACATTGCGTAACGTCCCAGAGGACGTGAAGAATATTGAACAACGCCGCTATGAGAGGCTGAAATTTCGCACTATTTGATGTGTCAGTTCCTGTGATTGCTTTACCGAGAAGATTCTTGCACTAAGATCTGTCAAAATGTTGGTAGCTATTTAACAGTAACCACTGCATGATGTCTCAGAAGACTTGAAGCTTTATGGCGAAACATTTTCTCCACTTTTTGCGATTTACAAAATACTTATAGTATTTAATGAAATGCATAAATTTCACTGGAAATTAAATTGTGTACATGAAACAGGTTTAAAATTGAAGATCCATATTTCTAAGAAAGTTTTTTTTAGACGTTCTTCTAGATTCACGATGAGGACAGAAATAGCCAGTTTTCTTAATATTTACAGGAATGCTTAAACTTTGTTGGGTTTTTGGCATGGAAATGCAATTATTTTGCTATGTAGTGCGAGCTGACACTCTGTTTAGCCTAAGGCTAAGTGTCAAGCTACTGTAACCAGAACTTCCCTAAGAAACACCTCATTATTTGGAGAAAAAATTCCGGCACCTTAATATAATTCTAAGCAAATACATAACAAACCAACAAACAAAATGAATAGAGCATGAAATGCCGAGATATTTTAATGCTATCTTTCATATCATCTGCACGTTTTCTCTGGTGCACTTGGCTTTCAAACGGCCTCTGGTGTGCCGTGTATATTACAATCACAAACAGTTGTCAGTTTTATGTAATGTACAAGGACACAAGCAGGCTAGCTTAGCTATGGAAAATGACATATTATTTCAGGATCAATATTTCAAAAATTACTTTTTGTTTCAATGCACAAAATTCAATTAAGTTTGAGATATGATGTTAAAAAGCCTGTAAAATCACAAACATATACACTGCTCTACCTTACAGAATTATAGAATAATTTTGCCTTTCTAGTTTCTATGGATACAGATACTAAGAAGATCAAATTGGCACGCAATTTGTAACATGACTGGCTGTAGGTGTAAGAATGGATGAATGTAAATTAGTGAATTTAGATCTGAAATTATGTAAAGTGAACTAAAGCAAAATTTTACATTTGCATGTGAGATAATCTATAAAAATCTAGAACTTGACGCCACGTCAAACGTGGAGGCAGCATATTCCTCCAAAATATATCTGCCTATGTAAGGCAGAAATAAAGCAAAGTTTTGAAAAGATCTACAACTGGGGATATACATAAGGAGTTGGAACGTTATGGATTACATAAAAGCTGAATGAATATGACTTAATTTCTATTTATTTCATTCCTAAAAATCTCCGTTTCGAAAATCGCGTAGTACAAAGCTGTAGGGAGTTGGTAACGAAACATCATTATTCACTGTTTGGAGAAATAATTGTTCCTCCTTCCGCCCTTGTTTCTTCCCCTTATATATTTTTCCTAAGAACAATGAAATATAGATACATCATCTGGCATTTTAATTTTCTAGCTTAAACATGTGATTCAGTTTGTAGCAAGAAATTATGGTTTATAAGCTGGGACACATTTTTTGGTTATCTTGAAATTCTGTTTCTTTACAGGAGCTCTGATAATAAACATGTGACACGATATTAGCCTTTCAGCCTGTTTTGACGCGAAGTTATTTGAATTTCCGTTCACGTGTAAAGAAACACCTGAGAAAGAGCATAGAAACATTTTCTCAGAAACCCATAATCAGTAGGTCTGTCAAAACATAACGGTATCTTAGCGTCCTTGGGTATAGAGCAAATATTATTTCACATTTATTGGATCCCAAAATATTACACTGTTTGGGCAATACAATCGTTAGTTAATATATGTGACCTAATGGGCTTTAAATAGTTGGTTACAATGTTACTATATCTTAGATTAAATACTTTGCTTTATAAAGCTGCAATGCATTTTGATACAATTTTATCATATCGTATATTATCTCCGCGTAAAATTTTAAGATTTTTGTTTCCTTAAGTGAATGAATGAAGCAGACAAGTGACATGTGTACAGAAAGTTTCAAAATATTTTCTTGTACCTGACAACTTACCAGGAAACCACCTATTCGTTATTTGAATGGACATAATAATGGTATTGTGTCTGACAACCATGATATGCTGATTCGCACGAAAATAATATAAATTTGAGTTCTAAGTTGTTGCTATTCAGAGTACCGACTCTTATTGTGTGCTTGAGCATCTGTGATTTTTATGGATTGTGCGTATACTCGTCACGTTCTTAACTAATGCACGAAACACAGTCTGAACTCACGTAGGACGCACAGGTAAATTTATTCAGTAATCCCTCACAGACGTACATAAAATTATGTGTTTTCAAAATAAACACTCAATATTCATGTAGCTTATAATTCTTTTACACATAAAATAATTTCTTCCATAAAGAAACAATAGAGGGGTAAAAATTAAATGCATCACAGTTTCCTTGTACATATTGTACAAATGCGGTCGTGTTGAATTGTCTATTCCATAATACACCAAATGCCTTAAGAATATGAAAAAGCACTTCGTAATACAATATGCAGCTTGTTCTTCCTAGAGATTGCTGTTTGGTTTCTGAGCCACGTACTGGAAGTCCCTGATCATGGTCCATGTCCTTTTCACATAAAACTGCTGTATTCTGACATTCTTTGACGTAAATAATACAATATGCTACCAAAAATCGCTATGTAATTTAATATTTTGGAACTTCTGACATCTGTCTTGGGTTCTAAAACCTTGTTATTTGTGTGGAGAGTAGCCATTATAGGGTACATTAAATTTTAAGGGTAAAGCGAAACCAAAAGTAATTAGGCCTAACTTTATAGATTCCTGTCATCAGAACTGCAGGCGTTTTGCAGATTTATTCTTTTAACTCTAAACTAAAAAATTAAATTTTTCAGTTTCATCCGGCAAAATTTATTCATCAACTGCGAAAAAAAAATAAAAGCAGACTAATGGAACCCCACAAGGTCACAAATTACGACAGTGCCGTAACACGTAAAGTATGACACAGAAATTATCAGCAAGAGCAGTAATAAATAAAGCTGTAATTATAGTAGCCTCATAAAAGACAGCAGTTTATTCTGCTGGTAGTGCGTGATTGGATCTCGCCAGGGACCTTTATCATTACGGTTTATCTTTTCATGTTTCATAAAAACAACAGCATCTCAACAAGGTAAAGAAAACAAACATCAGTGTTCAAAAACAGATTTCTCAATGTCCTCTTTTGATCAAGATCTGTGATATCACGAAATCTGAAGGATTATTTCCCTGAGGGTAAAGCGGGCTGGAAATGAAGTAGACAAATCACGTTTATCTAGTGCCGAGGTTAACAATGTGTAGCACTATACTCTATTACGTCTTCATGACGTGCATTATACAGTTATCAGTCTTTGTAAACTACAGGGAAAAAATACCACAACCTTTAGAGCCTCCTCTCCCATTCGACCACTATGGAATCCTTCACCCTTGTGTATCTAAAATGTAAAAGTACATTTTCATATTCCACCCCGCAACAACCGCTCTCAGTAGCCTAAGTTGGCGTCTTCTCAGCATCCTGTTTATTCGTTACGTAGTCTATTAGGAACAGACCTATAATTCTATTGTTCCACGTTATAACAAATTTCGCTTGGCTGAAAATGTGATTGACACATTACGCCGTGTTTTGTTTGCGTGACTGCATCTCCCTATACAATACATTTCCACAGGAATGGAACACAACGTTTGTAAGACAGAAGTGCAAGCACCCGGAAAACTCGATACCTTGCAGCAAACATGGAGATGCCTATCAGTTACCACAAGTTAAACTTTGTTTCTTGTGTTGCTTCAGATCTCATGTTGTAGCAGCTAGAGTTGAGATAGATAAGACATCATTATGCATGCAAGCAACTGCATTGTTGAGGCCAGCTCATTTTACGATGCATGTTTACAATACTATTAATATTAGCAGGAAGTAGAATGAAATAATATCAGAATCCGGGATTTACCGAACTATTACCTGATTTGACGACATTGAGAATTGGATGAACGGTATGTTTAGAATGTTTCAGAAAGCTGGGAAATGCATACTGGACTGGATTTTTGTGCCTAATGAAAAAGCCAAGCTTTTATGAACGCGCTAATGTAAGTTTGAATTCCATACAAGGCGGGGAATTTTTCCCAGCTGAGGGATTGGCAGATTGTCAAGGAGTATTTTACTGTGGTTAATAATAATATCAATAATAATACTAATCAAATTTTTTATTAAGGCTCTGACTCAAAGCCATAAGGCCATTTATAGGGACAGCACAAGAAAATAAGTAAAACACACGAAATAACTAATCACAAAAGCAACATATGAAAAATATTGAAGAACAAAGAAAATAACAATACAGACACGACAAAGTACTTGTACCTGTAAATTGCCTAATTGACTTAACACATCTGTTTTCAAAACACACTTTTCATTTAATGTACCGATGTCGGCAGCTGGGCTGTTGTACTGAACTCTTTTCATACTCTGAGTCCCTCCCGGAGTCAGGTTATTCTGCAGGTGATTTTAAACCGTCAGATAGGATATCTTTCCCACACATCTTTCTAACTATCTAAAGTGAAGTAGTGTCTAGTGGCTACCTGAGAGTCGCCCGGTTGATGAAGGAATTCCACGAATTTTGTGTAAGTCGAAAGCTGACACCCTATTCCCTTAGGAGCCATTTTAATACTAACATTCCACTTAAGATTATGTTTCCCACGTGCTACATTTACACGAGTTTTACTGTGTTAAAATTTTGTCTGCATTTCTTAATTCCCCTACGAATATTTCATGTTACACTTCGCCGTATCATCCACGTTGATTTGATAAATCCGATGGTGTGAAAAATACGAATCATTATGAATTTCAAATTTTTTCGTTAATCATACGTGTGTATCTCCCCTTACTGAATACCAAATATGCCTCTCAGGACATCACTGTTTTAAAATACTTAATATATGTATTTGGGGGCACGCGGTAGTGCAGTTGGTTGAGGCACTACGCTACAAGCCGGAAGGGCGCGGTTTCGATACTGGATGATGTAAATGGAATTTTACACTGACATGATCCTTCCGGCCGCACAATGACACTGGAGTCAAATTAGTCTCTAACAGAAATGAGTACCTGGAGTATTTTGTGAGGGGAAAAGGTGACCGTTGCGTAGAGCTGACAATCTTACCACCTTCGTGTGCCAATTGTCTTCAAATCTGGGTGTCTCAGCTTCCTGGAACCCTCAAGACCTGTCCAGGCTTGCAGGATTGCTGTACCTTTACCAATATAGGTATTCTTCCTTTCGAATGACAGCCCAGGGCTTTACTTATGCATAGAGGTAAACCGAAAGGCATATAGGCATGTACATTCATCTTTAGAGTTGCCCAACATTTTTAACGATATTATTGTTATTGTTATTATTTACAACAATTTTTCTTGCGATTACTTGTTATGTAATTCGCTTTCAATTTTCTTTTGTTGTTGTACCTGTCTTTATATCTGTTAGTTCTGGCTTTGCATTTGAGGCTTTTGACTCAGTATGTAAATTATTATTATTATTATCATCATCATCATCGTCATCATCATCTCCTTCATGCAGGGTATTTATACTTATATTCCTGAGACAAACTATGTCCCTAGGGAATACAATGTTGCAGCTATTCTGTTGTTACTATTCATTGTGCTTATATCGCTAGTTTCAGTGTTGAATCTATTGTACTTTTACATTAGTACTTTCCGAAGTATGTGTGCAGTGCCCAATATGGCTGTTTTCTAGAGTTCCT
>Ga0123357_10014283_pt1 | contig 10355 bp, 6 predicted proteins | sample TergutEmb28metaG_FD_89873 | JGI IMG/M metagenome (GOLD analysis project Ga0123357, IMG submission 89873) | Embiratermes neotenicus P4 segment gut microbial communities from Petit-Saut dam, French Guiana - Emb289 P4 | ecosystem: Host-associated > Arthropoda: Insects > Digestive system > Gut ... | reverse complement strand
TCACCACCGTCACCACCACCGCCACCACTACCACCACCACCATCACCACCACCACCATCACCACCACCACCGTCACCACCATCGTCACCACCACCATCGTCACCACCACCACCCCCACCACCGCCACCATCACCACCACCACGACCACCACCACCACCACCACCAATAACTACAACATCGTGATCTTCGCCACTCTGGATGCACGCCACAAACAGCCATACACAACCATACACATACGAGTAGACAGACGTTCCCTGCAAGCCCTCTAACAGCTGTGATAATGCGCATTCATTCTTTCCTGTATAAATACCAACTGTCAATGCCTGTTCGTTTAATGTAAAAAGACAGGCCATAAATATATAACAATAGTAATAATAATGATAATGATAATAATAATAGTCACACAAAAAGACATGATAGACTGTGCCCTCAAGTAAACTGTAACGCACGCAAACAAACAGTGATAATACAAGGTAGTTCAAATGTGTCCGGGACTGTTTGTGTGTAAATATGGCGACATCAGTCCCGGTCATATTTGAACCACCTTGTATTATACAATGTGCACTGGTGCCAACATGCACCAGAGTCAGTAGACATGTTGAAGTGAAAGTAACCATATTATGGAACCAACAATTGCAAACGGAAAGAACCATCCCTAACAATAAACCGGACATCACACTCCATGATAATGAAAGAGGAACATTGTTATTGCATAAGACAGGAATGTTACAAGAAAGAAGCCGTAAATTTAAAAAAAGACTTGACTAAAAAACACAGCGAATGTGAAATGAAAAGCAAAGTGGTAATAATGGGGGCAACTAGAACCATCTCAAAATCGCCAAAAAATGCCTGAGCAACATAACGGGTAAGTACGAAATCAAGGGACTGCAGAAACAGCCATACTGTGCACTGCACACATACTGCGGGGAGTATTGATGTAGAAGTAACTACAGAACAGCTGCAACAATACATACCCTATAAGCATGGTTTTTTTTTCAGGCATATAATTGTAAATACCCTGCGTAAATATACTAACTAATAATAAGAATATAAGCAGCAGCGTTAGTAGTATTAGCAGCAGCAGCATTAGTAGCAGTAGTAGTAAAGAGAAGACGAAATGGGAGAACTATGAAGAACCGGAACGTAAAATTATAATGGAGTACAGAAAATGTGAAATTGAAAGAGGAGTAGAGGAGAAAGGAAACGAAGGAAGAACAAAAAAGAGAAAATGGGTTACGGATAAAAAAGAAAACAGGGGAAAATGGAAATAATATAAAGAAAATAAAAACAATGAGAGAAAGGCGTGAAATGAACTGAATAAGAAAGGTGGGAGGAAATGACACAAGATTATATGAAGAATAATACAGATGACAAAGTAAGGAAGGCACAAGGAAACAACAACAAGAACAGGAAGAAGAATGTGTAAAAGAATTGGACAGGGGAAAGTAAAGGAGAGGAAAACTAGAAGAAGTAGTGCTGAAAACAGTAAATGCCACTTCACAGCAAAGATGCTCAAGTCTGTGTGTCACACGGAATGGGGGGGGGGAGAGAGAGAGCGAGAGAGAGAGAGAGCTACACTTCTGTTCTTGGCGGCCCCCACCCAGTAAAACTCGTCTTTTTCGCCAACCGGATACCAACACCACCAGTAGGCCAGGCTTAGTTGCTGGGTTGCCCACAAAACTCGGGACGTGGCCACCACACAAACCACGGCGCTACGGATTGGAGCTGATGCAGGCGGGGGGAGGGGCGGAGAAGAGTGTTGCAGGGTGGGGGGAGAATAGGGAGGCGACACTCGTCTGTCCCTTTCCTCTATCCCGCGTTATAAAACAGGTTTTTCAGTGACAGGGGCTGGCTCTGAAAGTGGGGGCGGTGAATGAATGTCTGCATGGGATACTGACGAAGGAAAAAGTCCTCCATAGGATCATTCGTTCACCCTGTGAGTGACGGCTGCCCGGCTAACGCAGTGCTTCCCGAGCCGTTTAGGGTAACAGCAGCGTTCACAGCTGCTCAAAATCTTTTTCCACAGAAATTCGTATCATTTGGGTCTGTGACAGTTCTTGAAACAAAGACTGAATTTGCTTGAAGACATACACGTGACCAAGTTCTGTGACTACCTGACTGCTGGTGCTAAACTTCTGGAAGCTGCTGAAGACGCTCGTTCTGAAATTTCAGCCAACATATCTATCGTTTGAACTAGTTAACACTGTTTATACTGTGAAGTTTTATTCGGCAGAGTTCGGGTATATTCGGTGAGGGAAGGGTAAAGGAAGAAGAAGAAGAAGAAGTAAAGAAGAGAGACAGAATTATACGCGTGAGTGTGACGGTGGTAGGCGTCGTGACGCTAGCACCCCCATAGGGAGGGACGATCGCCCTCTCCCCTGTGGTAGCTGCCTGACGTTGAGGTGAGTTCTTCTCAGCGTGGCGGAGCGCCACAAACGCAACCCCCCCACCCCACCCCTCAGTCTCCACACTTCGACATCGTCCCCACCTCTCATCTCTCTATCTCACACAATATTTTTTTCCCCCCCACATCTCTCTTCGAAGTTCAGTACATGGACGGCGCGCATGGTAGGGTCGTGTTCCGAGGACATGTAAAACGGGGTAAGCATTCTTTTCCAAAAGTCAGCCCCCCACACAAACACACCTACACGTCAGTGAAAGTTTGAAACTTTGTTGTGGGGTGTTTAATGCGAGTGAACGCTTCGCCCTACCAAACACGGTGAACGGTTTTTAGATGGTAATTCATAAGCAAATAGGAAATACAGGCTTATCTGCCACCTGTTTCTTCCCGTAACGCTCTGAGAAATGAATAATTCAACGGTGATTTCTTTTTTGTGAGTGAATTAATTTCAAATACAGACAAAAGTTTCAAATCAGTGCAAATGCTCATCACTCAGAACTGTCATCAAAGCTCTGAAGATATTCAGTTTTGGCATAGTGATTGACAAGCAGTCTTCAGAAACTCTAAAGACGTGTGATTGTTCTTACAGCCACAGTGGAGTGTTCCTTCCTCAATGCATCTACCATCTGCTCACGATTTGGACTTTCACCATCGCTCAACTTTATCAATCAGTAACATTAAGAACAGTCACATTAGTAGTATAAAGTCCGGGGAAGAACAGAAATCTTCGCCGGCGATGTCAGGCTCGGTTCCCGCGAGTTCGGGCGAGCCATCTCCGGCCACAACAGCAGTTCCTGGTACTGACTGGCTACATGAGGCTCTACAAGAATACCATGGTGAACTGGTGCAGACCGGCAGTCCTGCAGTTTTGTGTTCGGCTCTACCGTCGCACTGGCGGTCCAACAAATCTCTGCCCGTAGCATTTAAAGTGGTTGCCCTTGACGATATAATGGACGGTACATTAGTGACGGTTAAAGCCGGTAATGATGAAAATTTCTGTGGTGAACTCAGAAACTGTACTGCTGTCATGAAGAACCAAGTAGCGAAATTCAATGACCTCAGGTTCGTCGGAAGAAGTGGTAGAGGTAAGTTCTTGTTGCTTAAATTTGTTTTTATGGCCTAATTATAGAAGTAAGTTCTCTGTTAAGAAATGAGTAGAAGAGTCTTAATTTGAAGATCACCATATTCTTGAGTGTGAGACCGTGCAGTCTGGCACAACTTTACTGATTATGTGGCTGTACAATGGCTCCACCTTCATGTCAGAAGATGAAGGCAATACCTTCCTTCCTAACGTACCAGAATGCAGTCTCAACAGTTTCCTTCTTTAAAACCTCAAATCTCTAATCCTTGATTTGTCCACAAAAATCTTTAAGTAACGTGCTCATAAAATAGAGATAGATGGAAAGTTACCCATGATAGACCCCATTTATGAATTTGCAATCAACTCAGAGAGAAAGAGGGTAAAATAAGGTGCATGTTGTGTCCATGGGAAACCCACAGGGTATTTAGTTTGCAGGGTCGGTCATATAAAATCTCCCATCACATCCGTTCAGTTCCTGCCAGATATATTTAAGAAAAATCCATGCCCAAACAGCAGTGTAGGCCAGTAGGTTCGCCGTAGATGTTTAAAATTACTACAAAAATTAATTATTAAAATATTATAATTATATTATCTTCGGCAATTTGCCCACACGATCCGTTATGATTGAGGTCCATGTTAACTGTATGACTTTCACAGTAAATAATGATCAGTTGCCTGCACAGCATTAATCAGTGCAATGGAGTTGCAGTGTGTTTACTGTCAGCTAGGGATAGATAATTTCTGTTTCTTTACGTGACACTGAATCTTCGAAGTGGTCAAGTTACAAAAAATATTCAAAATTTTCCGTTTAATAAACGTCGGAAAGGGACTGGATTATGGTAATTTTCGCCACAGACCGAATTCGGTGGTAATCAGCGAACCACTGGTGGTTCACTGACCATATGGTTACACCCATTGTTATGGAATGTTCATAAATAGGCCTTATATGAAAATATGATATGGAATGATAAGGAGATTGGAATGGAGGGTCTATGTATATAGAAAGTAATGATGAATTGCAGGTTCTGTAGAGAAGACCAAACATTTTAACAACAATACAAGTAAGAAAACGATAAATGGCTGGCCATCTGGTAAGAATGTCTGATTATAGGGCCGTCAAGAAAGTATTTCTGGGGAAAACAGAAGGAAGAATAAAAGCAGCAAGACCAAAACTAAGGTGGTTTGACTATTGAAAATGATCTGAAATCGAAGAGTGTCAAGATATGGAGGAACAAATCAGAAGACAGATATGCATGGGATGTCAACCTGAAGAGACGCTTGTAAAAACATAAGGGCTGTATTCCAACGAAGAAGAAGAAGAAGAAGAATATGTATAACCTACCCGTTAACAGAACTGCGCTATAACTGTCATCACACTTACGCGTCATTTTGTATTGCACTGTGACATTCTGTGTGTGCCCTCTTCAGCAATTAATTACGAAGGTACCATCAAAAGCAATTATAACATGTCCATCTTATATTGCGCTTGAGTAATATTTAGTGGTTGATAATTTATAGGGTCTATTACGAAGGGCAACGCAGTCAATTTCCGTTACTTCAAGTTGTAAGTTAAATTAACATTGGTCTGCTCAGCAAAATAAAATTTTCTTCTTTGCATATTTCCATTCAGAATGAAGGTAATTCCTTCCACTAAAACACGACCTGTTCGTTGGTAGTACTAACTCACGCATGCGTGTTTAAGCGTGGTGCCTAATTAGACGCGGAAAACTTTGCTTTGCAGTTCCTTCAACAAAATCAATTATTAGATTCTCTTCATGCCACGAATTGTTCTTTGCTTTCTTGTTTGACGGTGCGTGGAATTGATAAATCGGCTGTGAATACGAAAAAATATATATTTAAAGCAATACCGCGCCCCCTAAAAATATTTGGAACAATTTACGAATTTGGTGTTTTGTATCAGAAAATGTAGACATGTTAGCGACTAGTTAGAGCGAGTAACCGTAACAGGTTAGGGCGACACATTTGTTAACTTTCGGCTGAACGGACAGACGTAGGAGGAAGCCAACACAAGAAAAATATTACCAACTCCATGCAGAAACTGACAGTAACTGATATGCAAGTGCTTCTTCTGCTTCCATCTACGTCTATGTGTTGCAAATGTACGTACACCGGGCCTATTCATAATAAATTTCAATAATTCATGTCACCATATTCATCCGTGTGTTAAACAAGTTATCGCTCGATACAGTGACGAATTTTAAGTGGTTCACGAACCAAATTCCTACTGAATCTAATTCTATTACTATCACACATCATTTCGATGTAAGGTATATGCTTGGGTAAAGATATACACCTATATTCAATAGAATCGTAAAATCAGTAGCATTCGTGATTGAATCACAGGCAGGAAGCCTGGATTTTTCGTGGTTTTTTCCAGCCGCTCAAAGCAAATTCAATGACTATTTTTGTAAAATACACCACAGCTAATTCCTTTTATACCCTTTTCACTTCAAAATCACTATTATATCATTCGACACTACATACCTATTATAGAATGTGTAGTTGAAAAAGCATCTATAAACAGTCATTAAAATTTGAGCGCTCGAATTTGTATAGCCCTGATTTGAAAGTTCAGGGAAGTCCAAATACGTTACACACCTGTGAATATCAAATAGACGAATATGCGTAGGCATGTTCCTGCTAACTCAGCTAAATTTAGTTTATCTACCCTACAAGAGGCTAATATATCAGGCTCTAGAAATTCTGTCTGTATCACTTTAACACTAGCCCATAGGGCGACACTCTACGAAAATACGATAATATAAATGTCATACAAATATCCTATGCACGACTAGGCTCAGTTTTACATTCCACATCCCTCGTAAATAAGCCCATACAACTGGACGTTCTAGTCAGTTCTGACGACGTCAACATTTTTCTCAGGTTTGATATATTCTTAATTCTTGGATCATTTCTAAATGCTCTTATATGTACAACCAAATGGGCCTGTGAGAAATAGACAATTTGTAACAAAACAGGCGACATTGCAACCCTTACATAGCAATGTGAAAACCAGGGGTGCACATATTTTCCATAACTGTAGGAGCCACCTCAGAATTCTACACCCCTGGAAGGACGTCATGAACCAAGTCCCAAACCCAGGATTCACAAATATTAGGCGCTGAAATTCAGTCGCCACTGCGACCTGCCACCCGGAATTTATGCACCCATGTTTTCATATAGGTAGTCTAAGCCTGCTTATGTCACAAAGAAATCGTCATACTCAGCCATTTAATAGCTGAAAGTAACGGGTATTTCCAGAGAAATGGGCTCACAGTCTGATGGCCCTTCAAGTACTGTGGGAACACAGGAACCGGGGCCTACTGCAGTCACTGGAGAACTGAAATACTTGTGCTGCAAACATAGACAGTTACCATGTCCCTCAAACTATACAATATTCCCTATTAACCATGACGTCTAGCTACACAGGCCATAACGTATTCAAAAACAAAGTTCCTTCCTCAAGGAATAAAACGTGGATCCTTGTTACTAAGACCTGAGGCTTAATGCTGTGCTGGAAAGTCATCGGTGTGCATTCTGAGTCATGTGAAGTAAATGAACGCACAGTGTAGAGCAAATGAATGTTAAGAGCAGCTGGTAAATAAGGTTACCATTGTGCTTTCAATGATTATACATTTATAATGCATCCTTATAACTTGGAATAAAGGCTTAACCCAAACGTGAACAGCTGCTCTACACCAGATATAGCTACTAGGCCTAATACACCGACTTTTAGATGCATAGCTATAATCAACAAACTTATCGGGAAACTGAAAATTAAGAATAATTAACACTTTTGAGCATTAAATTAACATAACGTATACGAGTGAGGGGATAGGAAATTAAAACATGTGCTAGGAAAAACCATTTAAACTGAAAGGATATCTAGCCAAATAAATTAATTCAGGCTTGGACTGAATGATATGCTTTGTTGAAAAATTCCTGGTTAGATTAAGTAACATTAATTTGGTTCATTGGTTGTTTCTTTCGTTCGTATATTCGTCAGTTGGTCAGTAGGTCACTCAGTTTAATGGGCATGTGTCATCTGAATATGAATTAAGAAATCTTATTTAGAAGGCCTTACAATTAACGTCAGGACACAACATCTTGGACATCAAACGGTCTGCAATTGCACAGTCAGGCTACATTCTTAATAATCGTCAATAATCAGGCAACACAGCAACACGGAGGATATATATCACTCCCAAGCTAAACCTGGGTTAAAGTCGTTAATATTATCAGTCTGGACCAAACAGAGAGCAGGATGTAAGTCCCAGAGTTGATAACGTGAGATTTTAGTCTCTCTCGGCTGTCATTATGAAGTGTCCTCAAAAGATGATGCCTATAGTCTGATAAGGACAGATAATCGAAAGAAAAAAAATGCGCCTGTGTATTCAAGGCAAGCAGAAAGCAGCAGGTTCCTCCAAAGATAAATTAAGAGACGTGACATTCCAGAACACCACAACCTCTAGTGTATTAATCTCGATATCCCAAACAGAAGTAGAAACATGCCCATGGACGGATCGATTTTAAGTGACTAAATGGTGGTGTTCTTACAGCACGATTTATATGGAACAGAAACACGAGCGCAGCTGGTCATGAAGGGCGAATGTCGAGTGGGTGGGTATTGGTGGAGACGAGGCCGTGGCTTCTTTGATATACTGACGGCAACCGGTAGCAGGACTGAAGGGGAGGGGGAAGAGAAAAAGGAAAAGACTTGTGCGGACGGAGCCTGAGAACGCTACTGTGACAAGCAGTTATGCAACTCCGTTTCAAACAAGTACGGAAACACGTAAAGGTCGCACAGCTGTTGAACGGTCTTACCCGAAAGCACAATTCGATATTTACATGTATACGGTTCTAATTTGTAAGCAATGTACGTAATTTATTTTATGTTTTTCTGACCGTGCGTCTCAGTATAATCTTAGTAATTAACCAACTTAATGCATAAATTCTTGTTTTATAATAAGTTTATTATATGCCTCCACATGTTTCGAGCACTATGTGCTCATCATCAGGAGGTCAAAATTGTATTATACAGCATCTGGTATTATCAGACCTGTAGGTGGCCATCCGGTGCACAGTCCTCTCTCAACCTGTGCACGGGACAGCCACCTACAGGTGTGATGATACCAGATGCTGTATAATAAACTTTTGATCTCCTGATGATGAGCACATAGTGCTCGAAACACGTAGAGGCATGAAATAAACTTAATATAAAGCAAGAAGTCATGCATTAAGTTGGTTAATTACGAAGAGTAATGTACGTCAATTACCTTCATAAACGTCACGGTTTTACTTTCCTGTAAATTAGGCTCTGTAACGATACACAAATTAGGCTCTGTGACGATATAAAAATTAGGTTCTGTGACGATACACAAACCCCGGTCGCCTCATATTTGTAGGTCCTGATTACGTAACTTTTTTCGTGCTACTCTTCAGGCGCCTAGAATTTTGAGGTAGCTACCAGATCTTTGGAAGATGTGAAGATCTATCAGCCTCTTACAATCCTCCCCCTAAAATTCCTGACTGAATTAGGGTACCAAATTCCGAACAAGAAGAATCCTTTCATAATAAAATAAAATGTCAAGAAGCAATACTTGCCAATGAATCGCAACTCAGTACTAGCCTGGCTAATAACAAAACAGACATAAAGGATAGTGACAAGTAAAACTACTCAAGACGTCGGAATCACGAAAATAAACGTGAAAAGAAAACAACAAACAGAACCTAGTAGCAGTGCAATATCAACCTTAGATACGTTGAATAATTAGTACAACACCAGGAGCAAATTCCACTTAATAACACCAGGGAATAGGCAATTACATGAGTCTGGGACGACAACTAATACAGACAGCACAATACAGCCTGTTACTACAGACAGCACAATACAGCCTCTTACTACAGACAGCACAATACAGCCGGGTTATTAAAATCATCTTGAAAACTACGAACATTTCTGCACTAAATTAATGCAGTAGAGCTGATGACTGTAGGTTTTAAGTAAAGAGAGAGGCTTAAACGTCAAAACCCAGACTGCAGGAAGGGCGAATTTTACGAATGGAAGTTTGGTCACGTACAGAACCACTGTCCGCTTTCGCTGAAATATGATGTAAGAACTAATTAGTTTAAGATGCAAAATCTTCAACAGCAATTATGATTGTGTAAAGTGCCACTGATAATAGAATAAGGACTGAAACATATCTTAAAGAAATAGCAAAAATTTCTGACATATTTGGGTGGTTGTATTAAAACATCATTTCAAAAATTGACAACTCTGAATTGGAAAGAATATAAATAATTTTAGACCTAACAATAATTTTTTTTTCTTGCCAAAGTACATTTCCTTACGGTCAGTAACTGTGGGACAAGAAAATCGATAACCAGTTGAACAGGAAATTTGCCACAGCCTGAATTATCACAAACGATTCTTGACTAGATGAAATTCAAGGTTCTTGTTCTGAAACCCGAAGGTTCATTACAAGTAACTTATGTTTATTAGACCATGCATCATTGTGATAGTTGAAGAATAAAAGACCAACTTGATGTCACTTGTTATTTTATTTCACCTCTTATGTGCTCAACATGTTTCGGACATTAATATATACATCATCAGGAGCTTGCGACTATTCTGTTGAATTACCACTTTGGTCGTATTGTTCTTGGTTCGATGTGAGTTGGAGTTTCGGTTTGGTAGGGTTGGAGTGGTATCAGCCTTCAGCCTTCAGCCTGCAACACGGATACCACTCCAACCCAAACACACCGAAACTCCAACACACATCGAACCAAGAACAATACGACCAATGTGGTAATTCAACAGAATAGTCGCAAGCTCCTAATGATGGATATATT
>Ga0123357_10014282_pt1 | contig 10356 bp, 12 predicted proteins | sample TergutEmb28metaG_FD_89873 | JGI IMG/M metagenome (GOLD analysis project Ga0123357, IMG submission 89873) | Embiratermes neotenicus P4 segment gut microbial communities from Petit-Saut dam, French Guiana - Emb289 P4 | ecosystem: Host-associated > Arthropoda: Insects > Digestive system > Gut ... | reverse complement strand
AACATGTTGGAGTTAGTAATTTTATAACATTTTATATTGTTTTAACGAATGTATAATAAAATTAAGTGCAATAAGCTGGCTAATTGGTATAATTAATTACTATTGCACGGCTAAATAATGAAATTAATGTTAACCCTTAACTTCTGACATTTGGATCGTAAACGGACTCTGTTCAATACCCTAATGGCACTGGCATCGGAAATTGCTTTATTTATTATTAAGGCAGTTATCCTATCAGACATTACGCTATGATGTTATACGATGGATAAAGAGGGCGTTCTTTCGTTCAGTATAAGTTAAACCTCAACATCATCCAGTCGGTGCCTTGACTTTCATATTAACTGATTTTTCTTCGAACGGTCACACTATGATTTTACTGAGTTAGAATTCGTGGTGCTGTGAACACATGAAGGTTTTTGCGATCTCTTGCTGCAGACATGTGTGTCAACAAAGAGAATATATTGACCACTGTCCACGAGAGGATTAACGTATTTAATTTTCTCTGGCTTTTGTCCATCACATCTTTTATATCACCTGGTTGCCATGCTTTGCATAATGTAAAACACACATACTTATTTTTAAGTGTCAAACGTTTAGCGTTAAACAAATTTATATAAATCTTCTAATGACTTCAGTGTGGCAGCTAAAATTATTTCTCATCATACAGGGTGGATACCTGTATTCATTTGTGTGTTGCGTGGTATTAAGGACGTATGTAAATCAAGAGTCACTACTGCCATTTCTGTAAAGAATGATGTGGGTGGGAAGTTTCGCAGTATGTTTCCCGTGCCAGAATCTATGCTGGAATCTACCGTATGACAATATGGTTTCTCTTAAGGCTAAGTCAACAATAACGTTGTGTGTACTGTCCTTGACGAGTTAATTTCTTTTGTACACTTGTTCAGACAGGTTTCTTGCCCCTATGTGCTGTATTTATGATATCCTTACGAGTTATACATCCGCTCCTGCTTACAGAATACTAAGCTGTCTTTAAAAGGCGCTCAGAATAAAGTACAAGGTCTCTCTCATGACTCACCAAAGCATTCTTGACATCTAACGATGGGCTGAAGGAGCGAAGCAGCGTGCAAGTTATGACCCTGTGAACAGATGTGGTCAACAGACCACGGACCAGTTACACGCACTGGCACCATAGAAGTAAACTTGACACTTGCATTTGCGTTCCGTTTGAAGTATCTCGGCTGCTGTTCACATTCAGCAACAAAGTTATCTCAAATCAGATGACGTGGGCGAGTAATTAAGCAGTGCTGCCCAGTGCTGTCGGCATGCAGACCGTATGTTCTGAGGTTTTCTTGGTTCTTGTCAGTTCATAGAGGCCGAGAGGGGGCTGGTCCCACAAACGAGAATGTTAAGGCTGTCTCCGACATCATTTACATTTTATTACATCGTGAGCAGTGGATGTAGTCGTCGCGCCCCTTTCCTGCTCTTATATCTCTCTCCGGTCTCAAAAATTGAGCCTCCAGAGGGTTCGTGAAAAGTTTGTGTATACAGAGCACGGTAGCCTCAGCACCAGTCTGAGTTTAGTGAAGACTGTACATGATGAGAGTGAGGCAGTTCAGGATCAGTCCGAGTTTCGTGTCGCGCACAGAGTTACCAGACAGCCATTCAGCATCCGTCTAGGTCAAAGTATTACATCTATCAGAACTTTCTTCATCGTTGCGTATACTTTTTACTTTCTGGCAAATTCTGTCGGGAGTTTTCTGGGAACTATGGCCACAATCTTACAAAAGGGATTATTAGACTTTTCCCGCTGAGAACACGACGGCATAAAAAATCCCTTGTTTGGTTGTAGTCAACTCTTAGTCTGTTCTGAATCACAGTACGTTATATGCATAGAGCACCGAGCCCTTTCATCCTACTTCTTGTGCAGCGTACGGTGCGAGTGCCATTAGAATGAATGTTAGTGAGCAGAGGCATCACACATATTGCTACTGTGAAGGGCAAACTGTGGGTCTCCAGGTTGCATACATATTTTTTCAGCATCTTATGTCCACTACTACCACCACTACTACTGCTACTACTACTACTACTACTACTACTACCACTACCACCACCACCACTACTGCCACTACTACTACTACTACTACTACTACTACCACCACTCTACTACTACAACTATCACCACTACCACTACTACTACTATTACCACCATTACTACTACCACCACCACTACTACTACAACCACCACCACTACTGCCACTACTACTACCAGTCTACTGCTACAACTACCACCACTACCACTACTACTACTAATACTACTACTACCACCATTACCACAACCACCATCACCACTATTACCACCACTACTACTACTATTATTACTACTACAACCACCACCACTACTACTACCACTATACTACTACTACTACTACCACCACCACCACTACCACTACCACAATCACCATCACCACTATTACCACTACTACTACTATTATTACTACTATAACCACCACCACAATCACCACCACTACTACTACTACAACTACTACTATTACTACTACTACAACCACCACCACTACTACCACTCTACCACTACTACTAAGAAAAAAGAAGTGAATACAGGGATTTCGTGGGGAAACCTAAGAGAAGGAGACCACTTGGAAGACTTAGATTTAGATGGGAGGGTTATATTAGAACTGATCTTCAGGAAATAGAATGGGAGGACGTAGAGTGGATCGATGTGGATCAGAATAGAGATAGTTTGTGGGCTGCTATGAACACGACCATGAAAATTCGGTTTCCATAAAATGCGTGGACTTTATTGGCTAGCTGTAGAACTACGATATATTAGCTTCCCAAAAAGGACTCTGGTCTACGGAGTTAATTAATTGCATACGTGTGTGATCCTAACTTAACTACGGAATTAGAAGTCATATTTTTGGTGCAATAGATAAAGTTATGTAGGGCTCAACTCCATTCAGAACAGTCAGCACCCCCAGTATTCCAGAACCTATCAAACAACAAAATTCTCTCTCAATTTTATGTACATCTGATACTGATCAGGGTCATGTTGTACGAGCTCTATTTTGGGATGGTGTACCAAGTGCTGAGATTATTACGTGTTGAGGATTCAGGTATTCTGTATTGTTACTTTGACTATCAGGGTTACTAATTCCAGATGTTTCAAAAGAACTTAACCGTCTTTTCTTCTAGGGTTGACAAGTCCTAGAGGATGAAGGGGGTACGTTCCTTCGAAACCTAGAATATCAATAAACCTGCTAATTAGTAGGAAAATCAAGACAACTCAAATCTTCAACATATACACTGATGAAACATCAAACGTCGCATTGTTTGGTGTTGATTAAAGAGTGTTGGAGGAAACGAAGGAATGTAAAAGGAGTAGGAATTATAAATTCCCCAGACAATAATATTAGTAATTTCTAACCCCATATGGACTAGCAGAATGTTAGAACTGGTAACAGTCGTGCCTTTAAGGTAAAACGGAACGTGACCTTAACATACAATACGGGTATTCTATATACGGGAGATGGAACAGAAACAGTTGGGGTTGTCTTCTGCTGAGATGCTGCAGGGTGTATCCCGGATAAGGAGATCTCCCTATGCCAGCACACAAGGGCAAGTGCGACTGACACTTGCTCGATTCTTGAAAGAATGTTTGGCGATAGAAGGGTGATGCAGCTTCGTGAATTGGCGAGATAAGCTGCCATACTGTTACAAACAAGGAAGAATCCTGGGGAATGAAGGGTCGGTGTCTGATACGTGAAAATGAGGGTATTCAGACGCGATTAACCGGTGACGCAAAGTTGTAGTCCACAAGAACGAAACCCTCAGCTACACCGCTATGGAAACATCGGAAATTTAATTGAGCTTTACCAGCACGGTAAAGACCAGTGGCTACTTTATGTACACACAACCAAGTTCAACACTAAATATTATAAGTTCTGCTGACGATGCATTCATGTGTTTTTGTGTGGATCTCAGAACAAGAAGTGATTGTTTCAATATACGACATTAACGGGTTGGACTTTATAAATGAGGAGGAAAGAGTTTACTGCGCGGTGCGAAATGTGTCTTTAAATATAATTCAGGATAAATTCAAGCAGTCGCCGACCTCTCAACTCGGAGGCCCGAGTTCCATAAGAACGCTATGTGAGATTTGTGGTGGAGAAAGAGGCAAAGATACAGGTTTTTCCTCCGATTACTTCGGTGTTTTCCTGTCAGTATAATCCACAAATACTCCACACTCATCTTCATCTACATGTCGCTCTTACCAGAACGACAAAAGAGTAAAGCCTAGGAATCTTAAGAATAGAATTGAGGAACGTTGGATTCAGACGTATTTAAAATTTTTCCAGTCTTCAGATCGCGCCATTTCTGAGGCATTTAGTCGTCGAACTCTCATCACAGAAGCCCGTGTTCGATCCCAGACCTATTTACGTGAGATTTGTAGTGGAAAAAGTGGCAGTGGGACAGGTTTTTCTTCTCCAATTACTTCGGTTTCCGTTGTGAATATCATTCAACCAGTTCTCCGTACACGTCTTCACCTACATGCTGCTCTTCACAGAGGGACAAACGGGCGAATCCTGAGAACCTTTCTAAAAGCAACGCAGTTTAGAAAATCGATGAGCTTTTGATACAAGAATTTTTAATTTTTTTTTTTTTAAAGTCTTCAAAATATTCATGAGAATTTCAGGGTTGATGCTACAGGCTTATACTTTGCGTTTGAAGGAAACCAATAAAAACATTTACGAAGTGAAACTGGTGACGTTGTTTATAAGGTTTTATGGGTACATCGTAGAATATCTTGAATATTTTGAAGCTGCACTAATTTGATCCGGTGCTGAACGCAGTCAAATGCAGCAGATTTGTGGCCACTGATGTCAACTTCTCACTCTTGACCAGTGAATAAGCTGCCGAAGGACGAACCATTGCCATGTAGCTATTACCCTCTCATTAATATGAATACCGTTTAACAAAGCTGTGTCAGGTAATATTTGCAGAGAAGTGAAGTTATGGAGATTTGACGTCTTTATCAAAAGTTAGCACAAACAAATCAAGGGTTCGTATCGTAATTCCAACTGGTACCCCCAAGAAAGTGTGTATTTCATTGCTATATCAACAATATATCGTCTATTGTATGAAATACAGGGTTATTCGAAATGATTGTCGGGGTGTTAACAACTTGCCACCTCGTTCTCCAGATGCAACCCCATGTGATTTCTTTCTATGGGGTTACGTCAAGGATCACGTTTATGTCCCTCCTCTTCCCGCAAGGATCCCGGAACTGAAGGTACGAATCAGAACCTCCATTGAAACCATCACCGCTGACATGCTACAAACAGACTGGAACGAACGCGATTATCGTGTTAATGTTTGTAGAATCACAAAGGGTGCACATATAGAGCACCTGTAAGGTATGTAACAAAAACTTGGAGTGTTGTTCTATTAAATAAAAAAAGCATATACTCTTATCTCAAGTGTATTGTGTATGACAAGTTGTTAAAACCCCGACAATCATTTCGAATAACCCTGTAATACCTGCTAAAATTCAGTACAAATTCATTTGTCTTCCCTTTCCTGTCCACGAATTTAAAGATCAAAGCATTCAGACTTTTACGCTTGAGGTTATTTTACTTAGGTGTAAAGTTTGGCGTCTCATATGGAAGGAAGATACAGGCTGAGGACATTTAAAATATAGACTTTTTTGAAAAATATTTGAGGCTAGTAGTCAGAAAGTAGCAATAGACCCTAGAAAATTACGTATGGAAAGCTACATGATTTGAATTGCTCACCAGATGTTACCCAGACGACATACAGCACAACGTGTGAAAAGATAATTGCATGCAGGTTTTGGTATGAAGACGTAAAAGGAAGAGATTGTTTTGACAACCTAGGCGAAGATGAATAGATCATATTAAATCGGATATTCAGTAAAGAGGAGAGAAAATTATGGATTTGATTTATCTGAATCAGACAGTCCGTTGTGAACGCAGTAATGCAACTTTGGTTCCATTAAATGCTGGGAACTCTTTACTAACTGAAGACCTTTCTCGAAGATATCTACTCCACTGAGTTAATTCATTTATTTTAATAATGTGAAATGCCAACTTGATGCAGCAAGGTAATTTTATTGATGTATTCTTAGCTCGACATATTTCGGGTACAAACGCCCATCTTCAGGAGCATTAGATGTTGAGTTGCAGCACATAGTTTTCTGCACCGAGTTTGTGGCTGGGTGGTGGTCTTGATAGCCGCTGCGTAGGTCGTGTGTACGGTACGGATGGTGCCGTGCACCATCCGCACTGTACACACGACCTACGCAGCGGCTCTCAAGACCACCAACCATCCACAAACTCGGTGCAGAAAACTATGTGCTGAAACTCAACATCTAATGCTCCTGATGATGGGCGTATGCGTCCGAAACATGTCGAGCTAAGAATACATCAATAAATTACCTTGTTGCACCAAGTTGGCATTTCACATTATTTCATGAGGAAGATGCACGGTCAAACAACCCTCAAATTATCTAAAATTATCTTAATTTAAAATAATTTTTAAAACGATGTTCCTATCAGCTGTACATTCACAATACACATACCAAATAAAAGAACTGCGCTACAAGTCGAAATTTCCAGGATTTGTTTCCCGATGCTGTCATTGGAATTTTTCATTGACATAATCCTTCTGGCCTCACTATGGCTCTGGTGTCGACTCAGCCTCTAAAAGAAACGAATATCGAAAGTGGTAAAGGCGGCCGGTGCCTACAGCTGACAATCTTAGCACCTCAATTTGCCGAATGTCTGCAAATCTGGGAGCCTCAAACTCCTGGAACCCTCAGGGCCTGTCCAGGCCTGGATAGGGATTGTTTTACTTTTCTTTTTTACCAAAAAACGCAAAAAATTGTTTCGGATTAAATGCTGTGTGTAGTACACACTAGTGTGTGTGTGTGTGTGTGTGTGTGTGTGTGTTGGGCCTATACACTTGTATGAATCGCTAGTGAAATCTGAAATTTAAGTGATTGTAAATAGATAGGAAATATGAATCTAATGCTGCATATTTGAATGGAATTCCACCGTAGTTTTCATATTAGCAAATATATCAATGACAATGTTACACCTTATAACTTGCAACTTGAAGCACGTAACACAGACATTCGCTTTTGGGAGGCACTGAAGTTGGAAAGGGGAGTTGGAAAGGGCCTGGCGCCCGTTCATTTTATTCATTTGTAAAACGAACCTGCTTGTAGCTGACCTGCTGAAGACAAACTTCAAGCAGTTTGATTCACCATATTACTTGCGCCTGTCTATGCATACATTCAATGACACGGAGACTCTTCTGTTAAGCAGACATTGACAACAGTAACATAACAATGGGCCATATAACAATGTAAATGAATTTGTAAACTGGATTAATCTGGTTAAAGTTGATACACAATGGCAGAATATTCTAAATAAAGAAATGAAATCTAACTTAAAAAAATGTGGCGACTTTTTTACGTAGCTGAGTAAATATTTGACCTTTATAGTTCTCACGGTATTTGTAACTAAGTGGAGGGGGTCTCTTTCCCCTATCTCTGCACTTGTGTTAATCTGCGCTGCAGGTGGAGCAAGTTAGCTTATGGTAAAAATATATGGAAAACAAATGCGCGAATATTTCAGTGTGACAATAAAAAAGGATATTTAATACATTGTTTATGATACAAGCTTTATAGGCTATAAATTTTGTGACGGTACTAAAATATGTATAAGGAAATAAAAAATCGGCCCATAACTGAGCACATTTATTCACAACGAAAAGGAAATCAGACGGAAACTAAAGCTATAGAGGAGCAAACTGCCATAAAAGAATATATATCTTATTTATAGATAAAGTATTCCGGTCCATCGGACAGGCAATCTAAGCGATGGATTTTGAGGCTGCCATCAGCACATTTTTCGCGTAATTACTAATTACAATATACGCACTGAATACACATTTTTGCATATGCATATATAGAATCTGTGCACGAGGTTGTACGGCCAGAATGCGTCCTTAGAGTCTTCTCAGACACTGTTGCCAGAATTGTTTGATTTTTTATTTTGCTTATGTAAATATCTGTGTAGATATATTGCGCGCGCTTTTCTTTCCTCGTCCTTTAGATCCAGTCCTACCGTTTTTCCAAGCCATGTGTTGTAATTATTATCAATGTATTAGTCAAAACGGCAGTTCTTTGACCCTGTTTACGTTATTCCTCTTTGTGGGTCCGGTTTAAGAGAGTTTCGAAAGTCCTCTGGGGTAGCAGAGTGTGTTTCTTCTTGTGAAGGATATAATGTTTGCCCGAGAGAATTATCAATTACGCAGGAAGTTTGCTGTTGCTGCTGGAAACTGCTGAATCTACAAGAGGTACAGCTCTATCTGCAACATATGTTTATACAAATTCTTCTTCTTGAAAAATTACCATTTTGAAGAAATAAATTCCAGAAACCTGGTATTTGTAGGAGAAGAAGCCAGATGAAAAGAGGAGTTGGTGATGGAATGTCAGATGTTGTGACTGTTGCGCTCCAGTGGTTATTTATGCAAGCATGATATATGCATTTCATATAGTCTTAAGTGGTCCTTTGACAGCTATGTTAAGGGGGTGGAGTTTTTACATGTAAGCTAGAGAGAAACATTGAAGACGGTCACTCCATTCTGCTGGCAGTAGTCTACTGCCGTGAAGACACATGCAAATCCTTGCCATCTAGTAACAGAAATTCTGGTGCTTTTTTTTTTTCGAGAGCTCTACAAGAAGTGTTATATATCTCACAGAAATGCCCTTTTTCATATACCCAAGTGGATGTACATTTTGCTAAATGTGTGCAGTGCACTCTGTGTTCACTGACAGTGCTGGTGAGGCGCTTCTCTGTCAAGTCTCTTACATTTTGCAGTATCGTATGATAGAAATAAACGGAATCTGAAAATCCTTCGCTCCTAATTGGCCTTCCATATTTCTCACATCTCTCCAGCTGTAGTAGTACACCAGAGAGCGCGTTCCTCCTCTCTGACCTCTTCTTGCAAGTGCGCATTTTTTATCTTCTTAAAGGGAAAGAAAAGTTCAGATTGGTAGAAAAGCAACCACTAAGTTACTACGCAAAATTCGGACAAGTTGCTACACAGCCAACAAATTCGACGTTGTGCGTGCCCACAAATCGCGTCACCACTGTGTTATGCCTAAACACAACAAATGTCTATACAGTTCATACTAGGAAGTATCACTCTTGTGTGGCACATCACATGTACCTATAACCAAATTTTAATCACAAAATATTTTATACTGTGTGGAAAATTAGTAAAGCTGGAAAAGAGAAAATATCAAACCACATTCCTCTCACGTTTCACTTAGCGCTGACACTTGCTGACTGCTCTCTGGAGAAAATATTGAATAGTACAGCTTGCCAAGTGCTGCTATCTGGCGGTATCAGTAAGAATTATGACCGTTTTGCCAATTTACACCTGTAACAATGTAGGCCACTGTACCTTAATGTAGCATATGTGTACGAGCCTCATTAATAAGCGATACCAGTGCAACAATTATTATAACTCTCTCTAGTAGCATACTTTGTTTTGAAGAATTTATTTCCGCAATTAACACAAAATCCTTTTCAAGACTACTGAAAGGTGGGATGTGACCTCATGTAGTTTGGCATGTATTAACCTTCCACGCTATAGGCGGAAAGTTTCTTTGCATCATCAGTGTTCATCGACAAACCAGAAATGTCATGTGAGGGATTGCAGTCTTTGGCAGCGAAGCAGATGAGTTAGCCTTCTTCTGTGATACGGAGCGGCATCACTGGGTGGAAGATGTGCCCAATTTCGAGGGAGCGTGATGGTCTCATCTTCAATTGGCGAATGTAATTTGAGACTCAGACATATCACAAAGGTACTATTGAAGTTTAAATTCTTCTGTGATATGAAGCTGTGTTATTGTGTTATTTCCTCAAATTAGGTAGGGTCCTAGAAATTTCGAAGTAAAAGGAGCTAACAAAATAACAAAACTTTATATCTCAGAAAATTTTACTCTTCAAATTGTATAATTTCTGCATTAATGATTGTAAAAAAATAATACAAGAAACTGTACACAGTACCGTCTTGCTTGGGTGTTTTTACTTTTCTACAGGTTGTAAAATTCTATATTGTCTCGGGTGTGTTGTTGCAAGGTTTAAGTTGTCTTTTATGTAATTGTAGTTGGTTGACTGTGTGTATTGTTGTAGCTGTCATGTGGGTTTGTTATCTTAGGTGTATTTGTTTTACTGTGAGTGTATTGTTTTTTTTTTTACTTCAGATGCCGGACTGCTGGCTAGAAGTCAGTATCCGGAAGGTCCTGCGACCGGCCACCTCGACACAGGTTTTTCTTGGTTT
>Ga0123357_10014281_pt1 | contig 10357 bp, 9 predicted proteins | sample TergutEmb28metaG_FD_89873 | JGI IMG/M metagenome (GOLD analysis project Ga0123357, IMG submission 89873) | Embiratermes neotenicus P4 segment gut microbial communities from Petit-Saut dam, French Guiana - Emb289 P4 | ecosystem: Host-associated > Arthropoda: Insects > Digestive system > Gut ... | reverse complement strand
GTTGGCCGGTCTGGACGACGACGATGTTGGTCGGGATGTCGGCTGGGACAGCCTGCGGCGCCACCCGGAGCACCTCAGCCGCGAAGGCGGCGGCCGATCGGTGATCGTCGGCCAGGCGCGGGATGTTGTGATCAAGGGCGTAGATACCAGCCGCAGCGAGAATACCGGCTTGGCGCCAACCGCCGCCCAAGCGCTTGCGTTCGACCCGCGCCCGGGCAATGTTGTCCGCTGTCGACGCCAGCAGCGTCCCGACCGGGGCTCCCAAGCCTTTGGACAAACACAAACTAACAGTCGTGGCCTGCGCGGCGAAGGCCTTCAGGTCGCAGTCCAGGGCGACGCAGGCGTTGGCCAGGCGTGCCCCATCGAGGTGGAGGCCGAGGCCGTAGTCGTCGCACCACGCGGCGATGGCCGTCATGTCGGCCAGGGGCAGAATCGAGCCGCCGCCGAAATTGAGCGTGTTTTCCAGTTCAACCGCCGCTGTTCTCAGCAGATGCCCACCTTCGAGCGAGGCCAAATGGTCGATATCGGCCAGGCTGGCCACGCCGTCGTGCGAGGCCCAAGTCCGGGTGGTGATGCCATGCAAGGCGGCGTGGGCGCCCAGTTCAGCCCGAACGACGTGAGCCTTGGCGTCGCAAATCACCTCGGTACCGGGTGCGGCATTGAGGTAGATACCCAGCAGGTTCGCCATCGACCCGGTGGCACAGAACAGCGCCGCCTCCTGTCCGAGCAACTCGGCGCCCTTGGCCTCCAGCTCGCCGACCGTTGGGTCCTCGGCATAGACATCATCGCCGACCTCGGCGGTCGCCATCGCCTGGCGCATCTCCAGACTCGGTTTGGTGACCGTATCACTGCGCAAATCCACGGCTTTAGCCTACCTTGGCCCAGGTGGTGATTTCACCGGACGACGCCACCGAGCCGGCCAGACCAGTACCCGGCGTCGGGCGCCCCCTGTCAGAAGTCAACCGGTGTAAAGTCGCTGCGATGCTCTAGCGCGCTCAACCGGTCAGCCACCATGAAGGCCAGTTCGAGCGACTGGGCCCGGTTCAGCCGCGGGTCGCAGACCGTCTCGTAGTGGTTCTCCAGATCGGACTCGCCCAGCTCGGTCGCCCCGCCGACGCACTCGGTCACATCAGAGCCGGTCAGCTCGACGACGACGCCACCGGGCCAGGTACCGAGGTCGGCGTGGACGTCGAAAAAGCCGTTGACCTCCTCGACGACATCGTCGAACGACCGGGTTTTGTAGCCGTTGGCCGAGGTGAAGGTATTGCCGTGCATCGGATCGCAGACCCAGCAGACCTGCCGGCCGGTGGCCTCGACCGCCGCCACGATCGGCGGCAGCACCCGGCGAACCTCGCCCGCCCCCATGCGCGACACCAGGGTCAATCGACCCGGCTCATGCTCTGGGTCGAGCACCTCGGCCAACCCCACGGCGTCCGCCGGGCTGGCGGTCGGTCCCAACTTGACGCCGACCGGATTGCGCAGGTGGCGCATCAGCTCAACGTGAGCGCCGTCGATTTGCCGGGTACGTTCACCGATCCACAGGAGGTGACCACCGACGTTGTACGGCAAGCCGGTGCGCGAATCGATCCGGCTGAGCGAGTGTTCGTAGTCCAGCAGCAAGCCCTCGTGGCTGGCGTAGAAGTCGACCGTCTGGAAGGCTTCGCCGTCGACACCGCAGGCCACCATGAAGCCCAGGGCCCGATCGATCTCGGCCGTCAAGTCCTCGTAGCGCTTGGCGACGTGGGCCGTCCGGACGAAATCGGCGTTCCAGGAGTGCATCGCCCGCAGGTCGGCAAAACCCCCCTTGGTGAACGCCCGGACCAGGTTGAGCGTGGCAGCTGAGGCATAGTAGGCCTGAAGCAGGCGCGCCGGGTCGGGCCGGCGGGCCTCGGGCGTGAAGTCGAAGCCGTTGACGGCGTCACCACGGTAGGCCGGCAGGGTCAGCCCGGCCCGGGTTTCGAGATCGGCCGACCGGGGTTTGGCGAACTGCCCGGCCATCCGGCCGATTTTGACCACGGGTACCTGGGCGGCGTAGGTCAAGACGACGGCCATCGACAACAAGACGCGCAGCCGGCCCCGGATCGAACCGGCCGTAACTCCGTCGAAGGTCTCGGCGCAGTCGCCGCCTTGGAGGACGAAGCCCCGGCCGGCAGCCGCCTCAGCCAGTTTCGCCCGCAGATCGTCGCACTCGCCGGCGAAAACCAGCGGTGGCAAGCGCCGCAGGGCGGCCACCGCCCGCTCGAGCGCCGCCGGGTCGTCGTACGTCGGCTGCTGCAGCGGATGGCGGGCGTGGAGGTCAGCCAGGTCGGGGATGTCAGCCACGGCCTCAGCCTACCGGGCTGCCACTGTGCCGATGCGCCTTGTCCGGACGCCAGGAGTACTCGTCGACCTGCTCCTGACCGGTGATCGCCTGGATTCTGGACATGATCAGGTCGGTCGCCTCGCGCAGCGCGACACCGGCCTGCTCTCGGTCGGGCGCGGTCAGGAAGCGCTGGCGCATGTCCTCGGGCAGGCGCATGGCGTCACCGATGATCAGCCGGGGACGGTAGAGCCAGGGGAAGGGTAGCCACTTCTTCTTCGTGAAGCGGGTGTTGAAGACCCCGACCGGGTGGACGGGGATGTCCTCGGTCATGGCCAGACGGGCCACGCCGGTGTGCCCGCGGTACAGCCGGCCGTCGGGTGAACGGTGTCCCTCCGGGAAAATGGCGATGACGCCGCCGTCGCGCAGGACTTGGTGCATCGACCCCAGGCCGCCGGCCGAGGCATCGCCGCCGTCGCGATCGAGCGGTACCTGCCGGATCAGGCGCAGGAAGAAGGTGGCCAGCCGACGCAAGATGGTGTCGGTGCGGAAGAGTTCTTTCTTGGCCGGGAAGACCAGGTGGGGCTTGATCAGGGTCGGCAGCAGGAAGGCCTCACCGGTACCAAGGTGGTTGCAGGCCAGGATGGCCGCGCCGTGGGCGGGTATCTTGTTCCGCCCGACGATGCGCGGCCAGAACAGCAAGTACACCATCGGGCGGAAGAACAGGTACTTGGCCAGGTCGTAGAACATGGACCCTCCCTTCGGAACCATCCCAGTGTACTGTCACGGCGACTCGCCCCGATGGCCGGCCCCGGTCGACTACCATCGAAGCATGAGTGACGACGATGAGTTCCGCCAGATCGCCGCGCGGGAGTTCGGCGAGCACTGGCAACCGCCGGCCACCCCGCCTGAGGCGCCGGTGCCTCCGGCCGACGACTTCCACCTCAACTTGTACGATGACGACGAGTCGTACCGCCACGTCGACCCAACCACCTGGCATAGCGGACCATTGGCCAGAGCCGGCTTGGCGACGATCGCGGTCGGCATCGTCGTCGTCATCCTGCGCGTCCTCGGGCAGGGCCCAAGTTGGCTCGGTTGGGTATCGGCCGGCGCGGTTATCGTCGGGCTCGGCTTGATCATTGCCCAAGCCACGGGGCGGCACCAAACCGACCAGGACGACGATGGTACAGTCGTCTAGCGCCTACAGCAGGCGGCGGAAACCGGCAATCGGCATGCCGGCGTGCAGCGGACCGTAGACAACACCAGCCCGCGAGTTGCGCGCGTCGATCATCATGCCGCCACCGACGTACATTCCGACGTGGCTGATACCGGAGTAGAAGAAGACCAGATCACCCGGCTCAAGGTCGGCCTCGGCCACCGGCACGCCGTAGCGGTACTGGGCACTGGCCGAGTGCGGCAGCGCGATCCCCACCGTGGCGTAAGCCGACATGGTGAAGCCAGAGCAATCGTAGGTGCTGGGCCCTGCCCCACCGTAAACGTAGCGCCAGCCGACCCGAGCGTAGGCCCAGGCCACAATCGCGGCGGCAGCGGCACCATTTTGAACCGGCGGCGGCGGCGAGTAGGACGAAGACACCCCGCTGGTACCACCACCACCGGCCGCCGCCTGCTGAGCCGCGAGGGCGGCCCGCTGCTGGGCGGTTAGCCGGTTGACAACGGTTTGTTGGGCCGTAACCTTGGCGTCGGCTTCGTCCTTGAGCGACTTCAGTTGCGCGGCGTTGTCGTTGATGGTGGCGACGAGAGACTCTTCGGAGCGCTGTAGGTCGGCCAGTGAGGCTTGCTGCAACTGGAAGTTCTGCAAGACGGCGTCGGTGATGCCGGCCACCATTTGGGTGGTGGCAAAGTCATTGAGGGCTTCGGTCACATTGGTGGCCGACAGCAGGGCGGCGGTCGACCCGATGCCCTGATCCTGGAATTGCTGCAAGGCGATGACGACAACCTGGCCGCGCAAGTCCTCGACCTTTTGGCTCTGGGTCGTGATGTCAGCCTTGGTCTGGTCGAGCTTGGCCTGGGCCGCAGTTTGCTGAGCCAGTACTTGGTCGTACTGTTCGGCCAAGTCACTTTGGTCTTGCTGAAGTTGCGCCAACTGAGCCTTGGCGTCGGATAGGGCGTCGGCCTGGGCGGTACCGCGAGCCGACCAACCAACTCCGATGATCAGCAGAGCCGCCAGAAACGCTAGCCCTAGCCGCCGCATCACCGACATATCAACCTTCCGCCAATTCTGAGAAAATCTTACAAGATCCTCAGCCAGTCTGCCACAAAACCGCGCCATATCAAATCCTGGACAGGGCCACGTCCAGGTTCGCTAGAAAATGTACAGGGCCGGATCAACCAACTGGCCGTCGCTGTAGACCTCAAAGTGGAGGTGGCAGCCGGTGGCCCGGCCAGTCTCGCCGATGTAGCCGATGATCTGGCCTTGGGTGACCGACTGGCCCGGGCTGACCGCCCACGACGTCATGTGATTATAGGTCGTGACGATGTGATGGCCGGCAATGATGCCGTTCTCCACCACCACGCGGTTGCCGTAGCCACCACCCCAGGCGGCCGAGATGACCAAACCATTGGCCGCCACCGGAATCGGTGTGCCGCAGCCGATCGCCAAATCGATGCCCGTGTGGAATTCGGTGCCGCCGCCGGTCGGATTGATTCGCGTACCAAACGGCGACGTGACGTGGGCAGTCGGCTCCGGATTGATCAGGTGGCTGGAGGGGTCGGGTACCGCCGTCGCCGGATCGACCGAACCAATGTTGCCACCGGCCGGCTCGGTCGACGCCGCCGCGGCCTTGGCCGCTGCCGCCTGCAGCAACTGGTTGAGGACATTCTTGGCCTGCTCCACCTTGGCTGCCAAGTCGGATTGAGACTGCAACAGGGCCGCCTGGTCCGACTGAATACTGGTAATGAGGGCCTCTTGACTGGCCTGGAGGTCGTCCAATCGGGCCTGCGACAACTGCATCGTCTGGAGCAGGGTGACGGCGGTGTCGTTGACTTGCTGGATGGCCACCATGTGATTGAGCAGTTCTTCGGTGTTCGTCGAGACGAAGAAGGCAGCCGTCGTACTCAACCCGCTGTCTTGGAACTGCTGCAAGGCGATCTGACCAATTTGCGGGCGAAGCTGGGCCACCGTGGCCTGTTCGGACTGGATTTGGGCGGTCGTCGCACCGAGTTCAGCCTGGGCGGCTGTCAGCTTGTCCTGCAAGTCACTGGCCTGAGCGGTCAAAACCGCCTGCTGATCCGTCAATTGCGCCAACTGGTCGCTGGCATCGCTGACGGGGTCGGCTTGGGCCGACGGTGTCACCGTGCCGGCGAGCATCAGGAAACCGGCGATCAGCGGCGCGACTGCCATCAGCCACCGACGACCGCGATGCCTCACTGCGCCTCCTAGAAACCTGAGAAAATCCTAAGCGGATTTTGGAAAAGTGCCAAATCCATCCACTATCTGCCACTATCCAGACTAACTGTTCGCCCAACCAGCCCCTGACTAGGTGATTCTCACAAACATCGACGCGGCAGACCGCCGACGCGCTGGCCTGGGCCGCCCAATCCGGCTCACACGGCGATGACCCAGCCGACAAACAGGCCGATGGCAGCAGCCAATTCCGCCAAACCCGTCCATTTCAGGACCACAATCAACTCCCGGCCCTCGGCACCGCGCCAGACCCGCCAGCAGTGCCAAGCCACCAGATTGACCCCGATCAATCCGAGCAGGGCCCACCATGAGGTCAAGGCCGCGATGGCGACCACCCCAACCTCAGCCAGGCCCGTCAGGCCGATGTACAACCAGCGCGTCGCCCGGTCCCCCATCCGGGTGGCCAGGGTATTTTTGCCTACCGCCTTGTCAGACTGCAAGTCGCGCAGATTGTTTGCTACCAGGATGTTGACGCAAATCAGGCCCATGACGCTACCGGTCAGCAGCGCTACCGGCCAGGACAAGGCGCCGACACACCCGCACCAGCCGCCATCGGGGCCGTCCACGCAATAACAGCGCGAATCGGTCTGGACCAAGGCCGTACCAATAGTGGCCACCAAGCCATAGAAGATGAAGACAAAAACCTCACCCAGCCCGGCATAACCGTAGGGGTGGCGACCGCCGGTGTAGAACCAGGCGGCGACGATGCACGCCACGCCGGCCACGAGTAGGACGACAGCCAGCCCCGGCCGGCCGATCAGGCCCGACGGCTGGTGCCAGACCAGGCGCCAGGTCTCACCCGAGTACCACCGGCCGTACCACACCAACAGAACCATCCCGGCCAACCCTGCCAGGCCGTAGGCCGCCAAGGCCGCCCGTTTGACGTGGCGTGGACTGGCCGCACCTGAGCCGACCAGGCGCTGGGGCCCGACTCGATGGGCATCGGTCCCGCGAATACCGTCGGAATAGTCGTTCGACAGGTTCGAGCCAACCTGGATGGCGACGGCCACGACCAGGCAGAGCAACGGCGCGATGACAGTCCAGGCGCCGCCAGCGTCGCTGACAAGACCTTGGCTGGGCCAGGCGTGGTCCCAGCCGAACTGAGCCAAGCCGGTGCCGGTCACCACTGGCGAGACTGACGCCGGCAGAGTGCGCAGCCGGGCGCCCTCAATCCATTCGCGCGCACTGGCCATTGGTCCTCCACCGATCTAACGATCGTCGCGTCCCATCCTGCCAGAGGTACCGTTGGACGCTCACCAGCGCACTAGACTGGCGGCATGGGAAAAGTCATCCTGGTGCTGGTCATCGTGGCGCTGATCGTTTTCACCGCCGTCCTGGCCGTCCAGGCCGACTCTAGGCAGACGCGCCACCTGCCGAAGGTCGTCTGGCTGGCGGCCATCATCCTGCTACCCGGGCTGGGTGCCATCTGTTGGTGGCTGTTGGGGCGCCCGACCGGTCACATCACGGCGCCAGTGGTGGCGCCGGATGACGACCCCGAGTTTCTGCGCCGGCTGTAGCCGGCCGCCGTCTCAGCGAGCGGCGCTGCCTTCGTGGTAGTCGGCGTCGACCGGCTTGACCCAACTCATCATCTTGCGCAATTCCCGCCCGACGGCTTCGATCGGATGGGCTTCCTCCTCAGCCCGATCATGCTTGAACTCGACGGCACCGCCGTCCTGGTCGGCGATGAAGCGCTTGGCGAAAGCCCCGGACTGGATGTCGGTGAGGACGGCCTTCATCGACTCTTTGACGTGGTCGTCGATGATGCGCGGCCCGGAGACGTAGTCGCCGTACTCGGCCGTGTCGGACACCGACCACCGCATCTTGGCGATACCACCCTCGTAGATGAGGTCGACGATCAGTTTCATCTCGTGCAAGCACTCGAAGTAGGCCACCTCGGGCTGGTAGCCGGCCGCCACCAGCGTCTCCCAACCGGCCTTGATCAGGTGGGACAGCCCGCCGCAGAGGACGGCTTGCTCGCCGAACAGGTCGGTCTCGGTTTCCTCGGTGAAGGTCGTCTCGATGCCACCGGCCCGCAGCCCGCCCAACGCCTTGGCGTACGACAACGTCAGCGGCCAGGCCAAACCGGTCTCGTCCTTCTCGACGGCGACGACGACTGGCACACCGCGGCCGGCGGCGTACTCGCGGCGGACCAGGTGCCCCGGTCCCTTCGGCGCCACCATGCAGACATCGACCCCGGCCGGCGCTTCGATGTAGCCAAAGCGGATGTTGAAGCCGTGGGCGAAGAACAAGGCGTCACCCGGCTTGAGGTGGGGCGCGATTTCAGCGGCGTACAACCCGCGCTGAATCTGGTCCGGTGCCAGGATCATGATGAGGTCGGCCTCCTCGCAGGCTTGATCGACCGTGACGACACGCAGACCTTCGGCCTCGGCCCGCTCGCGCGAGCGCGAATCCGGCCGTAGACCGACCCGGACATCACAGCCCGAGTCGCGCAGGTTGAGGGCGTGGGCGTGCCCCTGCGAGCCGTAGCCGATGATCGCCACCGTCCGGCGCTGGATGACCGCCAGGTCGGCATCATCGTCGTAGAACATCTTTGCCATGGTTTCTCCTTGTGAGGTGTTGTTTTCTCGGTGGCCGGCGCTGTTGGGGCCTTGTCAGCCCTAACTGCGCGCGGCCTTGTCGTACTTCGAACGGTCAGTGATGGCGTGCGAGCCGCGGAGCAGGGCGACCGAACCCGACTGGACCAATTCTTTGATGCCGAACGGCGCCACCATGTCGAGGAAGGCATGGATCTTGCCGTATTTGCCAGTCAACTCGATGACGACGGTGTCGGGCGCGACGTCAACCACCGTCGCCCGGAACATGTCGACGATGGCCAACAAGTCGGCCCGGTGCTGGGCATCGGCCTTGACTTTGACCAGGACGAGCTCACGCCTGACCGACTTGCCCTTCTCCAGTTCGGTGATCCGGATGACTTCGATCAGTTTGTTCAACTGCTTGGTGATCTGTTCGAGCGTCTGCTCATCGGGGGTCCAGGCGACGATGGTGATGCGCGACAGATCGGGGCGTTCGGTCGGGCCGACAGACAGCGACTCGATGTTGAAACCGCGTCGGGCAAACAGCCCAGCGATCCGGGCCAACACACCCGGCTTGTCCTCAACCAGGACAGACAGTGTCGTCACGGTGTTCACAGGAAGTCCTCCTCCCAGTTCGGGGCCATATCACGGGCATATTTCAAATCGGAGTTCGACGCCCCGGCCGCCACCATCGGCCACACCATGGCGTCTTGGGTGACGACGAACTCGACCACCACCGGCCGGTCGTTGACTTCCATCGCCCGGGCGATGACGGCGTCGACGTCCGACCGCTTTGTAGCCCGCAGCCCGAGGGCACCCATCGATTCGGCCAGTTGGACGAAATCGGGGTAGCGATCGGTGTGCAGCGTCGTGTTCGAGTAGCGCTCGTTGTAGAACAGCGTTTGCCACTGGCGCACCATGCCCAGGACGCCGTTGTTGATGATGGCGATCTTGATCGGGATGTGATTCAGCGTGCAGGTAGTCAACTCCTGGTTGGTCATTTGGAAGCAACCATCGCCGTCGATCCCCCAGACCACCCGGTCAGGCGCGCCGGCTTTGGCGCCCATCGCCGCCGGCACGCAGTACCCCATCGTGCCAGCCCCGCCGGAGGTCAACCACTGGTAGGGCCGTTCGTGCGGCAGGAAATGGGCCGCCCACATCTGGTGTTGGCCGACACCGGTGACGAAGATGGCATCCGGGCCGGCCAACTGGCCGATCCGGCGGATGACCTCTTGCGGCTGAAGACGCTCATCGTCCGGCTCGCCAGCCGAGGTCGGGTACTTCTGCTGCAAACCGTCGAGGTAGCGCACCCAACTGGACCAATCCGGCAGGGTGGCGTCGGGCAGGTGTTCGGCCAACTCCTCCAGCATCAGGCGGCAGTCGCCGACGATCGGCAGATCGACTGCCCGGTTCTTGCCGATTTCGGCCGGATCGATATCGCAGTGAATCACCTTGGCCAGCGGTGCGAAGCTGGCCAGTTGGCCGGTCACCCGGTCGTCGAAGCGGGTGCCAACCGCGATGATCAAGTCTGAGCGCTGGAGCGCGCCGACCGCCGCCACCGTACCGTGCATGCCCGGCATGCCGTAGTTGAGCGGATGCGACTGGGGCAGGATGCCGCGGGCCATCAGCGTCGTCACCACCGGGATCGGCGCCAGATCGACCACTGCGGCCAGAGCTTCGGCCGCCCGGGCCTTGACCAAGCCACCGCCGACGTACAACACCGGCCGCTCGGCCGCCTGAATCAGGCTGACGGCCTCGCGCACCTGGCGGAAGTGTGGCGTGATGGTCGGTTTGTAGCCGGGTAGGTCGACCGCCACCGGCCAGGTCCAATCGGTCAGGGCGTTCATGGCGTCCTTGGTGACGTCGACCAGCACCGGGCCAGGCCGTCCGGTCGACGCCAAGTGGAAGGCGTTGACCAGGGCCGGAGCGATCTGGTCGGCCGTCCGGACCAAGAAGTTGTGCTTCGTGATCGGGAAGGTGATGCCGCGAATGTCGGCTTCCTGGAAGGCGTCGGTACCAATCGAGGTCGAGACGACCTGGCCGGTGATGGCCACCACCGGTACCGAGTCCATGTAGGCGTCGGCGATGCCGGTCACCAGG
>Ga0123357_10014279_pt1 | contig 10357 bp, 4 predicted proteins | sample TergutEmb28metaG_FD_89873 | JGI IMG/M metagenome (GOLD analysis project Ga0123357, IMG submission 89873) | Embiratermes neotenicus P4 segment gut microbial communities from Petit-Saut dam, French Guiana - Emb289 P4 | ecosystem: Host-associated > Arthropoda: Insects > Digestive system > Gut ... | reverse complement strand
GTTTTTTTTTTTTTTTTTGCAGCAAAAAAAATTTTTTTTTTACCATTTTTAAAAAAGGTTTTTTTTTGTTTTATTTAAAAAAAATGATTTTGTGGGGGGGGGGGGGGGGCCGTAACGTGTTCCACTTTGTTTGGTATAAGTTACGGGCTCTCCCGCACCAACGGAACTGTAGTTACGTGTAATTGCATGTGAGAACTACACCTTGGGCGGTGATCGTTTCGTCCTTGGGGGAAGAAGGAGCTAGTAAGGAAATGGCTTGAAATTTGTTCGTTGCTTGTTCAGTCTCGAGATATTGCTCGGATGGTCTCAAAGAAACCACGAGATGCCTTATTTGAAGACCTTCATAATGAACTTGATGCATTACGCGGAAAGTAAAGAAACTGTTTGAGACCAAACAGAAAGCTGTTCTACTATTAATGTGATCTGGGAATGCGTTTATTGCTTGTTGGCAATTTACTGCGGCCGACAGGTGTTTCGTGTACGAAACAGTTGAATCAAAATCTCTAAAATGTCGGGCATGAAACAACCAAATGTTAAGATATTGTTATGTAAATGTGAAAGATATTAAGAACGGAGTAATCGAGCCTACGTGCTTACAGGAAGAAACACAGGAAGCAGAAGGTTAGTGTCTTTTGAAATATGACACCATGTAGCTTGAAACAAGTGACCACACGTTCGGGAAGAAACTTCTGCTGATATGATAGGGTATAAAGTACGTATATCGAATTGAAGTTCGCGTGATTCAACTTATTCCGTTCTTCTACTACAAACATCCGAAAGTTCCAGCACTACCAGAGAGCGCACGCATTCCTGCCTATAGTAACAATTCAATATAGGCTTACATTAACCTATGGAAACCTACTGGTTATTTGATGAACCAACAGGTTTAACGTTCAACAATTGTACGCTCTGCCACACTCTAGTTATGTGTTGTTTATTTATCTCAGAACAAACAGCGACTTGTGCCACTTACACCACAAACTTATCGGTTTTTATAACCGAGATGAAAAGTGTTTACAGCGCGGTACGAACTGGCTCTTTAATAAAAAGTAGTCTGCTCTTCGTCGTTAAAGGGTTAAACACAATCGTTCTTTACTTTCACAGTGCATTCAGTACATTATTTAATTACACACCACCAACACATGCATATACTTACTTACTCCATGGGGCAGAGTCCTTCTTGAGAAGCTAACTGGTTCTGCAGCTAGTCAAGAAATTCCCCGCACTTTATGGAACCCGAAGGTTCACTACCGTATTCACAAGTGCCCGCCACCTGTCCCTATCCTGAGCCAACTCCATCCAGTCTCCACCCCCTCCCACTTCCCGAAGATCCATCTTTACACATGCATATATATATATATATATATTACAATGTAATTCACTGAATGATTTAAATTATAATTTTAGCAAGGAACAATATATGCTCCCTGAGGATGATCGTGTGATCGAAATATGTAGGAACGTTTTAAATGTTTTTATGTAAATTTTAGACTTCTTAAATAATATATGGATTGAATGAAGTTGATACTACGTATAAGTGCTTAACAATTATTGGGGACAGGGAAAGAAATTCGGTGTTGAAAATGAGGCTGTACATAATAACCCAAGGCATTTCTCTGTTCAAACACAGAAATGGCGTAGGTTGAATGCAAGAACATACTGACGATACATTATATGAAAACTGTGTGTTATCAGCTCAAGTGGTATCGTGATACGGAGTGTGTAGTCGACTTTAGTTGTTACATGTGTTACAGAATTATTCATGGGTCACGATTTACATGATATTACTTCACACGATAGGATCAATACAACTACAGGTTTTGGGCTGAGCTGTGTTGTGTCACTAGGCTTTTCCCTGCCAAACACCCACTGACATATTTATTGTCAACACAAACTTTTCGACAAGTTGCTATCATCCGGTGTGTCGTATATTAATCTACTAACGTAAGTCACTGTACAAAGTTTCTCTGTAGCGCCTCACACGGACGATATGTTCGTACATTAAGAGTTGATAATGAGGAACCAGGGTAGCTTAGTAGCTATAGAGCCTCCGCAAGGGTTTGGGCGGTCGACGAATATTTGTTTCATTTCTGTCAAGGGCACTAGATGTTTCTTCTCTCCAAAGTCTTCAAACTAAATCTGGGACCCAACCACCTCCGAATAAATGATAACGGGGGGGAGGGGGGGGGGCGCTTTCCCTCTGAGAGTACAGCGGCAGGGACGAGAAATAATTACCCCCATATAATGGCGAGGAATTATTGGAGTTACACTTCCACTTCCACATGCACAAACACAATTTTACTTTACTGTAAATAAAGGATAAATTTGGCCTATCCACGTCATGAAGGTATATAGGGGGAGTAGAGGTATAGCTCAAATCGTCCTCGACCTCGACACTAGGTGGAGATTAGTGTTAGCTACACGCTCCGGCCGTTTTACCTCTGGGGAAGAACCACGATATCCATCACATGAGGCCAAACGTAGGACAAGTGTAATTTTTACTTTACAAATCATTCTTTTTTATTTTTCTTATGTTGCTAGCCCTGTTCGTTTATTTCAGGTGGAAATCTGTAGTTACTGACATTAAACAGAAGAGGACCAGACAATGTTCCGCCTAGGGTTCCTTTCGATATTGTTCACGCAGAAAAATATTGCAAAAAAAAGTTATAAAAGATAGGCGTCTGTTTTACTTTTAAAAACGTCGAAGAAGGTCGATTTCAACTTGTAATAAAGTACTGATTTTATTGCACTCATACCAAGGAATTTCTAATTCGAGCATTATATTTTGTCTTACAAAATCCCGTTAATATACATTCTATAAATAAGAACACAAAACTTACGCGCTGTGTGTTAATTATAGTCATTTAGTGTGAGGATAAAAGCACATAAACTTTTGCGTTAATTACAAATATTAATGTCCACAAACAAATCAACAATACAGTACACAACACGCAAGTTGGATAGACGCGTTCCAGATCATAGATTTATTGAGTTGGTCCATCCGAACCCTGGGTATATATTGGGCACTGCAATAGTCTGCTCCTTTGCCCTCCAAGCTCCAATTTAAACAACTGGCTAGGGAAGTAATTGGGTGCGTCACCTAGCGTGCACAGGTCACGTAGCTTGCCCTCTCAGGATCAGCGAGCTCTGACCTAGCTGCGGCTGAATGGTGCTGTGATTTCGCTTGATACAGCGCTTCACGTGGAAGAGCCGCTCAAACAAACTGGGAGGGGCACGACACATCACGGCTATAGAGAAGGACAGCACAAAATCGCTTCCACTCATGCCGAAAATATTGTAACACCAAATATTTGCCGTATATCACTAATGTTTATTTTATGTGTAGTAGTGGTTAATGTTAAATATTATTTCAAAACTTCTGATCCTCAAAGGAGATAGGCTCACATAGAGGTTTGAGAACTGAACTTTTCTGGGTTATTAAGCAGCGAGTAGTGGTAATTCTTTACGGACGTTTCGGGACAATTTATCGGTCCAATATTCATTTCTTGGCCCTTGAAGAAGGTACCAATAGGTTGTCCCGAAACGTCGGCAAGGAATTACTACTACTACTCGCGGCGAAATAACCCACAAAAGCGCAGTTCTCATTCCTTTAGCGGCGGAAGACTGAAATCACGCAAAATACGAGGTTGGTCACGGGTTTTGTGGACATGTAACGGCTAGATACATTTTTAATTGTATGTATGTAAAATTATAGAATTATATAGTCATAAACAACTTTAAATTTATTAGAAATCTTAGTTTTATTTCTAGCTACATGTTTCGGCTCGTACACAGAACCATCTTCAGGCTAGTCTTTAGAGTGATTTGCATGTAAATTTGTTGGTGTTTTGGAAGTTACGAAATCTTGTATTACAAATAGTAGTTAAAATTTTCGTGGTAATTTTATATAAAATATATTATTAAGATAAAATTAAGATATGATATTTTACATATTGAATGTTAAACATAGCTATAAAATTGCTTTGCGTGTTGGCTGGAAGATCTGCTGTTGATATCTGGTGGCGACCTTTTTGAGGATGAAGTGTTCTCTAAAGTTAATGCTAAAAATCACTTTATTCCAGCAATTCGTACACCTCCATTATAAGCCTATACAAAATTTTCTTTCTTAAGTAACGTACTCTTCCGGCATAGAAAGCCTTCCTACAGACGGTGAGGCGTTGCAAAACGAGGAACCTTCTGTTAACAACTACAATAATGTCACTTTGACAAAAACGACTTCAGAAGAAATGATTTTCTTGCCGATTTATTTGATGGCATAAAGCAAATGTAACCTGGCAGGCACAGCGGCGGGTCAGAAGCTGATTCTGAGTGATAAGAAACAGTTTTCCTCTAACAACCCTTACATTCTGTGGGCCATACTGTTCCTTTCGTTTCACGACCGTGGTAGAGCCTTTTCCATACTGCGCATTATGTATCAAGAAAACTGAGTCCTCACGAAGAATGTTGTGTCATAATGATACAGGATCGCTGTCACTTCTCTCTCAATTTTAAGTCATCGTTCTCCTCCTGTTATTCAGACAGGGACGGACCGTCTTTGTTTAGGTGTACATTAACTTTCGTCACATAATACTGACACGCTCTAAAATAATGCATGAGACCACTATCAGCTCTCCCTTCAAGCCTCTCAGCTCGTCCCTGTTTGTTATTGTCGTCAGAACTTCGATGCTTCCTAACACCAGAAGTTGGTTCTTCCTCATTAACTGTCTCTATGATATGAATCAGGTATTCTATCGCTTTGAAACGTGACCTTATTCTCTCCATATCTTTCTTGTGTGCTGTAATCAGTGCAAATAGACTGGTACCGTGAAGTCAGACACGAGTGATTTTCCGCATAAATTATATTGAATTTATATATTCGATAATGTGATAATTGAAGAAACAAGGAATTCAGACCGTAGTGTAGGTAACGAAGGCAACACAAGATTAAATGATCTAAACTTTATTGGTAGAAATAAATAAATATAATAAATTTCGAAATTAAACCTTACTAAAATCGCATTTAACTTTGTAAGTTTTTACATAGGCCTAGTTAGGAATGTCTGAGAACAACTTTAAGAAATCAAAATTCTATTCACGAAGAAATTAAGAGCAGATTGAAGTAAGGGAATTTTTGCTATCATTCGGTATAGAGTCTGCTGTCTTCCAGGTTGTTATTTAAAAATAAAAATTGAAGATATACAAAACTATTATTTTGCCTGTTGGTTTGTATGGGTGTGAAACTTGGTAGCTGACATTGAGAAAGGAACGTAGGCTGAGGGTGTTTGGGGACAGGGTGCTGAGGAGGATACTGGGACCTAAGAGGGACGAGGTAACAGGGGAGTGCAGAAAACTGCATAATGAGGAGCTTAATGATCTGTAGTCCTCACCAATTATTATTCGGTTGATCAAATCGAGAGGAATGAGATAGGCGGAGCATTTAGCACATACGAGGAGAGGAGAGACGTATACGGGGTGTTGGTGTGGAAACCTGAGGGAAAGAGGCCACTTGGAAGACCCAGGTGTGGATGGGAGGATAATATTAAGATGGATCTTAAGGAAGTGGGATGGAAGGATATGAACAGGATTGATCCGTCTCAGGATAGGGGCTGGTGGTGGGCACTTGTAAATGCGGTACTGAATTTTTGGTTTCCATGAAATGTGGGTAATTTCTTTACTAGCTGAACACCGGTTAGCTTCTCAAGAAGGACTCTGTTCCACGAGTTAAATAAGTAGTTAGGAAAGTTCGGTATGAATAAGGATCTTGATTAGAAGAAGGTAGATATTAGAAACTTGACCCTGCAAAACAGGAGGAGGATATTTAAACTCTCGAATCGTAAAAGTAATGATTACGATATGAGAAGGAACAATTGCAAGTAAGAAGTATCAATATTATAACGCAAACAACAACAATAAATAGTTAGAACATTTATAACGAGTGCTTCTAAACTTAATTCCGAAGCTACTGTATCAGTACCAATCGAAGAGTAGAAGATTCATGTATGAAGAGAACTAATCTACATCTGCGTCCAGCACAGGTCTGTTGACTATAATATACTGGAAAATGAAAATACAAAAATACAAAACGGCTTTTTGCCAAAACCCTCATACCGAACAAAGTTGAAGCACATTATAGTATAACAAAACACGCTGATAACCAAAATGTTTCGTCCCCAGGCGAATGGCATCCAAAGTGAGATTCGAATATTTGTAACGCGATGTGTTTGTAAGCAGTCACCGTGTTCCAAGACGACTGCACAGCAGTGGCATGGAAAGCAGGTAGCAAGTTTCCTGGCAGACTGCAGTGGATTATTTGCAACGTAGAGGGTGGCGACAAGCAAGGTTGTGCGGCACCACAACATTCATCCATATCTGAACTAACATATGCCATTTTAATTGTAGTTATTTGGTACAAACCAGAAGAACATAGGACGCACTTGATTTAAAGTCGGGCAATGCGGAATACACAGAACATTAATATGATACCAAACCTCCTTAATTTTCATGACGCGAAAACCCCTAGTGGGCCGAAGCCTCCTCATTTTTGAGGTTCCGCGATCACTGAGACACACCACACTCAATAGGACTCCTCTGGACGGTTAATCAGCCAGTCGCAGATACCTCTACCAGAAAATCACTACACGCACAAGGCACATTCATGAGCTCGGCGGAATTCGAACCCGCAATATCAGCAAGCGAACGGCCGCAGACTCGCGCATTAGACCGCTCGGCCTCCGCGTTTGGCATATCATACATAAAATAAATAATTTATAATTTTCCGTGCTGTGCGTATGATGAAATGTTTTTAACTCCTCCATACAGTACATAAGATAAATTATTCACAACATCATGAGCTTTTAAGTTTATTTCGCAGACTCTACATATAAATTGGGGACCGCTGTAGCACAGTGGTTAAGGTGCTGTGTTACAAATCGGAAGGTCGTTGGTTCGATCCCAGCTGGTGTCACTGGAATTTTTCATTGACATAAAATCCTTCCAATCGCACTATGGCCCTGGGGTCGACTCAGTCTGTACACAGGAATGAGTACCAGGATCATTTCCTGGGGGTAAAGGCGGCCGGTGCGTAAGGTTGACAACCTACCACCATCCTGTGACGTTGTCACGAAATCTGGGAACCTTAACTTCCTGGAACCCTCTGGGCACCTCGGGCCTGTAATGGGACTGCTTTACCTACATATAAATTTGTTGTGACTCACGCTACTTATCGATAGCCGAGAATTATGAATTTGTTTGCAGCAGACATAGTGCCTTCGGTCCGTCTTTCTTCATATCACAAAAGTTCACGTGTGAAATCTTTCAGTGTCTTTTAAGTTTCTTAGACATTATGTACTTTCTTCATGTATGTGTCAATATTTTTTTGTTTATAGGTGTGGCTCAGAAAATTGTCCGTCCTATTTCGGACATCAAAATTGTTTTCCGAAAGGCTATATCATAACTTGTATCGAACACAAAGTGAAGGTAATATTAATAGGATCATTTATAACGGCAGCTATTAATTACACTGAATATCTGCATAATTGATTTGAAAGGGGCCTACTGGCAGGTGGATTTCCTACAGTCATTTAACGCCGGAGGCAGGTCTTTATTTTTCGCTCAAAGAAACGGAAGGCTCAAGTAAGTAATGGGTAATCTGAGGTTCTAAGAGCGGTCTTCTGAAGATGCAACTGCTGGTATATTACGCTTGAAATGCTGGACAGTTTTGATTGATTAGGCTCAGAATTATGTCCACTCGGCATAATGCATGTACTCCTAAGCCTACGTATAATGAAGGAACAACAATTCTTCGAAACGTCGGTAATTGTGTACCAATCTATACGGCGTAACATCCCATAACACTAGAATTTTGAGTAAATAAACAAGAAATCCATGAAAAGAATTCGTATAAACTTTCGATAATTCTAAAGAGGCCAGACATCCGGAATGATAAATTTAATTGACGTTATACAATCGCCCTGATTAATTTAGCATTCAGTCATAGGGTCATCTCTTTAATCTCTCTGTGACATGCGTTACTTTGAACCATCATACGTCTATTTCTGGAACGGAAAGACTTCATTTGCGGAGCGCAAAACTTGAGACTACTGCAGGGGTCACGTTAGGATCTGGTTCCAAATTGTCATCAGCCGTCCTTCCTTGCTTCAACATTCGTCTCTCCTTATATGTCTTAAAGTAATCACACTGTTCGCCGTATTTGCTGGGCCGTTGAGTAACTCCAAGCCTTCCACTGTGCGTTGGAAACCTTTACCTATAATCGTAAATATCGAAGTGTTTGTTATAATCCAGTTAGCATTTTCCAGATGAATATACTCTTATTCCCTCGTATTGTCCCAGACGCACTGTGACAGTAGTAGTCCGATGGCTAGTTACCAGCTCGGAGCAAGAGGATCTGTTCCTGGTTAGAGAAATTTCTGTGTGAAATTTTAGATTCTGTCTGCCTTGCTGCTTATGAAGGTACCATTCTCGAATGTGACGCTGCGTCAACTGGTAAACATTTACCGACGGTCTGAAGGAGTGCATTATCCTCCATCTTCTATGTGACTAAGTCCTGTTGGAATGCTTAGGTACGTCGTTACACGCCGTAATACTTTAGCCTCCAAGGATTTCTCGTTTTGCAATAATGTAAGTCTTGCTCTAATCTACCGAGTGCCGACATTAGCTGACCCCTCTGCACCGTTATTCCAGTGCGAACTGCTGATGAATTAGGCAACGCACTCTAAACAGCAGGGCGATGGAGGAGCCAATATTAGTCCAGCTAGTCAAGAAATCGAAATTTCATTACCACCTTAACAAGAGCTGTTCTTCCTTATCGCAACCTAACCCAGATGACTACAGTCGAATCCCTCTTATCCTATTACTGCGAGATTCATTTTAATAGTACCATTCCGTGTTTTAGTACCTGACGAGTTACGAGTTCTTACAGCTATGGTGATTACTTCAAAGAAGAGTGTGGTGTAAAGGGGGGCAGCAAACACCTCCCTAACGTTGGTATCTGAATATCATCAGGCGACAAATGCACTTAATGAAATACAATTAATGATAACAGTGTCCTACATGTTTCGGCACGGGGGTGCCAACCTCAGGGAGTCTTTCAGATCAAGGAAATACAGGTCCAACACGCTAATCTAGCTATGCATCTCACTTACTGGAATGACTAAAACATTAAAATTCTAGAACATATATAATTTGTAGGCATAAAATTACAGAATATAAATAGCTACAAATTTGTAGCTACCTGGAAAAGCTATCACGTGGTTTTATTGTCACGACAATGCAATTTAATGTCTATCAATTATATGTACTGTAGAATTTTGAAATTTAATCATTAGAATTAGGGTGAAACATACCCAGATTGGTGTGTTAGGCTTGTGTACCTTCGATATAAAAGACACCTGAAGAATGGCACCCCGGTGCACAAACATGAAGGAGAATAATATTTGTCACAATTTTATTTTAAAAACTTAATTTGCTCGTTGATATATTAATTATGAGTAGTCTAGACGACGTCATATTCCAGAAGACACGAGCAGTAAATGTAATATTTGAAAGATTACATCAGAACATAACCGTACATGAAATGTATACCCCTGTTAACAGTGGAACTGTATTGATTAGTTTATACCGCAACAAATGACATACATTTGCAATATAGTGGTTTTGCGTATACACACTATGCAAAACTAGGGCGGTATACATATTTGTGACGTCTACCAGTATAAAGCCAGTGAGTTATTGCGGGAGTTATTAATGTGGCGGCAAGCTCTTTTTCTTCTTCCCTTTCATTTCTTGGTACAACATCTAATGTCTGTCAACAAGTTGCGTGTGCAACGAAGTGAAGCAAGAAACGACGAAAGAAAAACCCTTAAGAAGAATACAGAAAACCAAATCATGTGATATTAGTTTGAAAGAACCAAATTGCACACAGTGCAGTGGGTTTCAGAAACAAATATCTGTGGATGCTTGAAATTAATTGAAGTAAATGTGCCCCTAGTTGTCTTGTTATCATTTATAGATGTGGAATTTTTCTTAATAAGGTAATTTAGTTTGCTGTTTCAATTATTAGACGAAATATATGAATGCACTTGTCTGTGTATGTGTGCGTGTGCGTGTGCATGTCTGTATAGCTTACACAAATTCGTATTTGTGAAGGTTTCATCGAAGACACGTATTTTACATGTGCTAAAAAGGCGTAGAAAACATACCGAATAACTTTAAAATAAAACAAATAATTATGGATGCATGTTTGATACATGTTATTGCCTCATTATTATATTTTGCTAAAATTTATTTAAAATAAAACAAATAATTATGGATACATGTTTGATACATGTTATTGCCTCAT
>Ga0123357_10014278_pt1 | contig 10358 bp, 4 predicted proteins | sample TergutEmb28metaG_FD_89873 | JGI IMG/M metagenome (GOLD analysis project Ga0123357, IMG submission 89873) | Embiratermes neotenicus P4 segment gut microbial communities from Petit-Saut dam, French Guiana - Emb289 P4 | ecosystem: Host-associated > Arthropoda: Insects > Digestive system > Gut ... | reverse complement strand
TTCGCGTAAATACACTTCGAGACGGAATCCTTCGATCGGGAAAACGCCTTTGGTATTCTTGAACAGCAGCACGTGCATTGCCATCGCAAAATCCATACACAAAATTCATCTCACAATATTCCACGTGGGAAAACACAAAAGACGTTTTAGCAACACTGTACAACTAACCTGCCAACCATTCACAAAGCAACCTTAAACCGCACTGCGTATGCAGTGCACGCAGTGCTGTTCTTATGCAGTGAAGTTCAGTGGCCAGCGTCAGCTGAAATCGCGTCATATGAAACTACAGTCAAGGACGAAAGGGATAAGATTGTCAGCTGACAGGTACAGTGCGTGGACCCGCAAGAAGACCACAATTTTCTCTGGCCATTATCTCCGTAACCGTTCCAATTTGGACATAGGTGTTTTGGGTTATATCGGTATACTTTAACATAAGGGACACCCTCCCGAAGTCTGGCACATTCCTCCTGGGACACCCTGTATATATATATGCACAGAAAGACACACTTTCGTTCTTTACGGGAAAAACTTTATTTAACCTTGTACGTATTAACACGGGCCGTTGTGTTGTGTTTACCATCACCCACCTACAGAGATGAGTCTGTCGGCTGTAAACACAGAAATGCAAGCTGTACAATAGTATTAGGCATACAGTCGATGTGGAGGGAAGGAAAACCTACGGCGTAGTGAGGTTAAGCGAGACTCAAAGTAAGAGGTGAGGTTGGAGTGCGTGTGCACCGGATTAAACTGGTTCAGGACGAGGAAAAGTGGCAGTCTCTTTCGAGCACGATAAGGAATTTTCAGGTGTCATAAAAACTGGCTAATTTTCCTAACAAAGCAAGGCAAATAAAGACTGCGCTCTGATTGCTGTGCATTTCTGTTAAATAGAAGCCCTCACGGCAGACAGAACTTCGATGCTAGACGAAGTGCGTCACATGTGGCTAACTGGCAGGCCTGCAACAACCGTAGTTGTAGGGTCATGAGCTAATGGCAGGAAACATCACGTGATACTCGAGGGACAGGCAATGGGCAGACCACACTATACTAGATGATCTGTAGGTCACACAGTCTGACTCGTCGGGTTGCAGGCACGTTGATGGCGGACCGCGTGCTAGGCGTTACATTGCCATTTTACGCAGCGGGCTGTGCGGCAAAATGGTGACAGGGTCAGGTGTGTCTTGTTCAGTGGTGCTGTCAGTGGTTGGTGCTAAGTGAGTGTTTTGAAATGTGACACAGGAGTTGGGACGAGTGGACTTTGGATATGGTGTTGTCTGATATCAGGTTTGTGGGATAAATACATGTTTTAATATCTACAGGCCAATAGTACACGTATCACCTTCTGTAACACAACGAAACTAAATTTATCCCACACTGTTCATATGCACCGCATGGTTTCATAGTTAATGGCGTTATTTCCCTACACAGCATTCTAGTGGAAGGAGGCTGTTCTCTGCGAGGTACGAACAGAATCATCTATACGCGTGTGTATATATATATATGTGTGTGTGTGTGTGTGTGTAGATTAAGTTTAGTAAGCAAGGAGTTCACAGCATTAACGACGTCGTCATTTAGTAGTGAATACGCATTTTGTTCTCTGTAAGGTACGAAGTGACGGTTTACATATATTTTCTATCAGTCCCAGTGTCCATAGTAGGGACGTCAGCATTCAGTGACCGATACAGGGGTTTGTTTCGTTGCAAATAAAGGTAATGATTCTGTGCCGTCTCTTCCTTTCTTGCGTGTTTGTTGCTATCTCACTGTTTTGATTGTGGCCTCCTCTGGTTACTTTTCCCATTATTTACATAAGCCATGTCGATACCGCTGCTTCTTTTCTCATCTTACACCCGCATTCTGAATGAGAATTTCTACATAACTACAGAAAAACTCCTCAGCATAAAAACCTCTTCTAAGAGAACAGAAAAGAACATATATCAGTTTCCAACACCCAAAACGTAAACACCAAAATTACGTATAATACATCAAAACAACTCTATAATATCCCAAAATCTTTTCCCTAAAACACGATTTTGTTATACAGGTGCAAATACAAAAATCAACAGCTTTTGAATGAACGCTTCACTACTGATATCAATATAAAAACACCAACGCATCCATGATCCAGCACTAATCTTTAATGCAAGGTACACTTCCGCTGCAACATAGGAGTTGCTACCTTAATATAAATAGAAAATAAAAGAACCCAATCCACGGCATCAAGCCAATATCCTGAATTTTAATATTGTATACCTTAATAATATATTGAACCATTTTTAATTAGCTCAAAATTATTTTAATGCACATTGTATTACTTCATCAATGCATATTATTTTAATCACAACATTTTAAATATGTAATGCGAGATATCGCAATCGACAACAATAATGCCAACTTATATATCACCTTCTTAAGTAAACAATACTTCAGCCTGAAGATGGCTCGAGTAGATAGAGCCGAAATATGTAGCCGGAAGTAATGATGTGAAATGTACCATTAATCCTAACAATAACTATTAATCGAGTTGTGTTAGACTAGATATTTTGCAATTTATATACATATATTAATTCTTTTCCGTGTTCTCTTTTTTCTTTTTCGGTGCTATCTTGTTTTGTTTGTTTTCCTGTACGTTTAGTCGTTATCTTTCTTAGCGTGCAATACGAAACTGGCAATAAAGGCACTGCTTCACTTGTCCTTATGTGTTAGTAATTCATTGCTTTGTTGGCATATTGCAGCTTTCTCCAGCTAGTGGATAGCCCAAGCTATTTTAGGCGTAGGACTTTTGTGCAGTACGATATTCCTGTTTCATTAACAACAATACGCTAGTGCAGTATTCCTTATTTAACCGTATTGTATTGTGCTGAGCCAGTGTCTTTCGGCTTGTACAATTGGAGATGTTCGTATCTGCCATTCATCTGTAACTTCAGTAAGGCATCTCACAGTGTCTAGAATTATGACAATTGTTGATTCAGTAGGATTTTCCCTTGTTCAGTAAAGCAACTCGCCAAGAAGGCACATCTGCGAGTGAAGTTACACCTGCAGACATTACGTGAAAGTTAGTGGTAGCATCACGCCCCGCTCGCTTTATTCCCAGTGCTCTCTGGACATGTGCAAGGGCAATATATTTTTCTCTTTTTCAAAATGTCCAGACCGACTTTGCGGTCCATCGGGTCTCCTGTTCAGTAGGTACCGTGCGTTCATTCCCAGGGGCCCATCGGACGGGGCGTGAAGCTGACCTCACACCTCCATCTACAGCCGAGGTGAAGAATGAGTGGAGCTTCAAGTGCGAGATTTGAGGTTCTCACAACAATGTTGCTGAGGATGCAAGTTGTCTGGAATGTGACGCTGGGTCAGGGGTTCCCGCGTCGCCTGTATCGTGAACAGACAGTTCAGGTGAAGTGAATTCGCCGTTTTTCTTGGACTTTTGCACTTGATGGCGAAGGCTACATGATCATTCGATACGTCACGAACATTCACGGACCAGCACGTCGTATCTCAGGAGACCCGAATGTCAAGAGCTGAAAGTACAGCTTTATAGATCATATACCAGAACATTTTTAATACTTTATTTAGTTAGTTAATGTAGTTCTATTTTTATAGTGGTTGAAATACAGTGAAGGGATTACGATTATAGTGTTATGTTAAGAATATGTGCCTGTGGGGTGTATAATCTATCAAGTGTCCGAGACTGCAGTACCGGGTGAAGGTGTGTGCCAGTGTTGAGAACTGCTTTGTGTGGGTGTCATGATGTGTTTCCTTGTAACATTGTGGAACTTAATGTAATGACATTGTGGTCATTGACTACCAGCACCAGCATCACCAACAATACCACTACTACTACTACTATACTACTACTACTACTACCACCACCACTACCATTACAACCACACCACCAATACTACCACTACTATTACTCCCACACTACTACTACCACAACCATCAATACTACCACTGCTATTACTACCACACTAATACTGCTGCTACTACTACTACTACTACTACTACTACTACCATTATCACCATTACTACCTCCACACTAATACAACCCCCATCAATACTACCACTAATAATTCTACCACCACACAACTACTGTTTTCACCAGTACTACCACTACTACTGTTACTACCACACCATCAACACTATTACTACCATCACCACCACCACTATTACTACTACTACTACTACTACTACTACTACTACTACTACTACTACTACTACGACCGCTAATACCACACTACTATTACTACCGCCAATACAATTAATACCAATAATACTACTGCTACTACCACCGCCACCACTATTACTACCACTACCAGTACTACCACTATCACTAATACTACCACACTACTACTACTACTACTACTACTACTGCTGCAACTACTGCTGCTACTGCTACTACTGCCACTACTACTACTACTACTGCTACTACTACTGATGCTACTACTGCCACTGCTAATACTACTACTACTGCTACTACTACTACTACTGCTACTGCTGCTGCTGCCGCTGCCGCTGCCGCCGCCGCCGCCAACAAGGAATTTGACTTTATTCCATTCGTCGTCAGCGATGTGATTATAATCCTTATTAGTACTTATTCATTGCAGTTAATGACGTCACGTTCTCGTAATTTGCAGTAACTTTAGCCTTATCGCCTTGAAGTGTGGATTATCGTGTCAGAAGCAAGAGATGTTTTCTGTTACGGCAAAAAGGAGCCCTACCAACATACGTCACACTGACGTCTGAGTCGGTGGACGAGAAAATATCATCAAAGGTAACGACGATACCGTGTAGTCGGTGTATAGCCATGACGTCACGCCGTGTCACGATCCAGTGCGCAAATTCGCATCGGAGAATGCCGACCGACCAATTCATATACCATGAAGGATCGATTGTCTGTTAAAAAATTTTGCTCCTTTGGTGATGCTTTTGCCGTATTTCAGTGGCCGAAAGGTGAGTAACACTGTGAAGACAAAAATGAACCCGAATTGCACGTAATTACGACTCCGTTCTTACGACGCAGTAGATACAATCTCTCGTTTATAAAATTCGGCCATTCAATTCTCTGTAACAGAATATTATCGCGATTGAACGTAGACGTGAGAGCTCATGTCCTCTGGCGATGACGAGGGAAATAGTGTCTGCTGTGACGACCGTTATGCACACAGTGAGGAACTTTCAGTCTCTGTAGACAGCAGCGTTTGGCTATGCGACCCTTAGGCTTGGAATGTGCAGACGGAACTGAGAATAGGTCTGCAAATAACACAGAAAATTAAAGAAATTAACACGTAATGTTATTCGCGGCGAGCTGACACCTGTAACGCTCAGGCATACGTGTTTAATGATGTATTGCTTTCCGTTTTGCATGGTGTCAAGTTTGATCGGCCAGCTGCATTCTTGCTTCAGTATTTCCTAGAAGCGCTTTGTTTAACCCTTTAATGCACAGTGGCCACTTGATATACCACAAGGTTTTACATTACGAAATTCTGTTATCTTCCCATACAGTGTATTATGTGTTTTGTAATGTTCTCAGAACGAACAGCGGTTTTCCTTATACGGCTTGACTGACTCGGTTACATAACTCAGAAGCATTGAATTTACTGGGCGGTACGAAAAGAATCTGTGACTATAATTCGGGCTAATCTGAGTGTTTGGCTTTGGCAGACGACACCTGCGAAGGCGAAGCATCGAAATAAAAGCTGTGGCTTTCAGATGTCGCAGACCGCTGGCTGACCAGTACAGTACAAGTTGCATCCTAGTGAGCCGTCAGGTACTTTTCCCACAGGGGAATTTTAACTTGTTGTAATCCGAGGACTGGCACATACTCCGTCCCCGATCGGTTGAGCAGCCGAACCCTGGTTATTAGGGTCTTGTGGCAGGATAAGTAACACAAACAAGATACAGTGCCAAATAAAACAAGAAATAAGTGTATTAACAAATTCAACAAAGTATAATAATAGGACAATAAAAATGAAATGAAAATGGTTGCTTCCAACTTAAACTTCCACCACGCACATAGTCGACAATATCCCAATATAAACATACACCTGTCGGCTCGACGTAATTTCACAATAAGCACAAGTAAACAGCCGACCAGAGAAACAGTACAACCAACAGTACTATTTCGGCTCATGTAATCTTAAATTACAATCACTTCAAATCCACAGCCGATCAGAAAACATATGTAGGACCTAATACATCAGTCGACTCAACGTTACATTCATCGTGCGTATAAAAGAAATACAATCAATACATGAAGCAACAGAATAACCAAACACATCTCGTTGACTCGTATAAAGAAACAAAATGACACTACTCACGGGGAGGCATGCTTGTACCATCCCCTCCCGAGGTAGACGCTAGGCAGACGTCGGGGTTCACAGTTAACATGACCAAACCGCAATTTGGAGAACAGTAAGGTCCGAGACTAAACTTTACCTGCGAAACCATGCCCCGATCGTCTGCGTAGCTCTTCTCGGAGAAAAGCAACTGAAGAAGGAGTTTGCGGCTCCTGACCTGGCCAGAGTGATCCCAGTGGTGGTTGCATTGAGTGCAGGAACACGAGTACGGAATACAAAAATCAAAACTCAAAAGGAAAACTCGGGGCACGCCCTTGCCTTTCACTTTTCTGCGAGAACAGCCAATGGTCAGACGATAGCCTCAGGGGGAACGGTAAGGAGAGGAGCAAATCGGTCTTCCATGCCGGAGGCGCAAGACCTCAGCCGACCGGAGGCAGACGGCTCACTAGTATATGACAAAGATGTTTGTGAACGCTAGCAAGGCGGTTTATTCTGATATCGCAGTGTTGTCATGGAACCGCCTCCCACATAGCGCAATATCGCAGGCTTCTGCGAAACATTTCGCAAAAAGGCGATCTAAGGAAGAGTAAGATTTTACCCTGACAGTTCTGGTATTACATTTTTGTGTATGGGCACATCTTCACATCATCGCGACTGTCACATTTTTATACGTATTCGTTTGCTTCATCATTCATTTATTCTTAATTCCATTTGGGCCGTATTTTATTCATTGTTTACTGAATATTTGTAATTGGGGAGGATCACAGCTGCTTGTTCGAAATGCCGGTTGAGCGGTCCGTATTTCGCTCATTGAAATGACAGCTGGTTTGCTGTAGCAGCCGGATTGTACACTAAGATTTGTTATAGCGCGTGACTGCCATATGACGCGCTGTTGCGTTTCCTTGTGCCACATCTCACTGTGTCTCGAGATAAGTAAGAAGCGCGTCATGATGAATTATTGATTCAGTTAGTACGTCTGTCGAGGGATGAATACGTGCACAGCTCTGCGATGGAGAGTTGCATGCCAAATACAGTGTTCGACAAAATCAAAAGAATGTTCACCTGGTGGTCTTCTGGGCTGTGATGCAATTGGGTAGCCGGTTCTTGATTTCCCATAATTCCTCTTCACCGTTGCTAATGGCCCGAACCGCGAGCCCTTTCTTCTCCGCTTCTGGTGAATCTGATGGACCATTTTCTTTGCATCCAGTTTGTACGGTGTCCTTATTTTATCCGACAACTATCGTTTGTAACTTTCACTCGCTTCTCCATTGAGCGTGTGGGCTGCCGGCGGAGTGCTTTACCGTAGTATGATGAACGATCTGACAGAAAGTGACAACTGACTGATGTCCATACAGCAGTGTCCCTTAAGCAAAATAAGCGTATTGCAGTGTAGTGACGAAATGTATGTAGCCTGTCATACGCAGTGATTATGAGTATTCCAGGGCGGTCAGATTTAAGGGTGACAGAGTCAGCGCGTTATATCCATGACACACTTCCCCTCCAATTACAGAGTTTCGTTCAATCTCACATGACTGCGAAAGTAATAATAGTGGAATGAAATAAGGCCTTGAGTCGAATTTCGCTGACTGTAGGAAAGTAGCAAGGTGCCTGCCAGCTAGTGCGTTGCTGTGCCTTAGTCCCGACCTGTAGCTGGTGGCAGCATGTTCGTACCAAACGCTGGTATCTGCATTTAGGATTTACAGTGCAACACTCCACAAGACCAAAATCTTAAACAGTTAACTTACTGTCCATAACCGCTGGATTTTTGCACCGAGTGCGTTTATTATATTTGCCCCTGCTCTTCGTTCAGTTGAATGTTGTTTTGTTACCGTCAGTTACCCTGTACTGCCCTGTACTGTACCTCAGTCCACTCACTGCCCTTTCCAGTTTTGTCACTTTAAATAGTAGCTACGTGCAGTTGTCTTCAAATATTAGTCAATATAGACGAATTTAGGGCAGTTCAATAATCATTATTTTGAAACTTTTAACACATTTTAGGACATTTCAGGGGAAGAAATTTCTTCGAAGACATGGCCGTGCATACTAGAATATAATGAATTGTGCGTAACGCTGTGTAGACATTACAGTATTCTGAGCTATGCGCGACGCTGCATAGACGTTAGAACGTAACGAGCTTTGGGTAACGACATGTAGACTTTAGGGTGTTCTGAGTTCTGCATAATAGCCTGTTGATGCTAGAATGTGTTGAGCTGTGCCTAACGCTGTGTAGATATTAGAATATTCTGAGATGTGTGTAACATTCTGTAGATGTTGGAATGTTCTAAGCTGTGTAACGCCCTGTAGATTTTAGAATGTGCTGAGCTGTGTCTAACGCTGTGCGGACATTAGGATGTTCTGAACTGTGCATAACACCCTGTTGATATTAGACTGTGCTGAGCTGTGCCTAACGCTGTGCTGACATTAGGATGTTCTGAGCTGTGCTGAACACTGTAGATTCACGTGCGTGAAGCACTTAATAATATTGCAAGCTCTGCCCCAGCTGCCAGTGCCTACCGCCGCTTTTGACGATGTGCTTCAACCTGTCACGGCGTTGTTCGAGACAGTAGCTAACTTCAGAAGAAACGTAGCAATTCGGGTCGCCAAAATATCATGCCGTTAAGAATTACCCGTTTTTTACGTGCTGTGTATAAAATACCATCATTAATGCATATCGTAGTCCAGGATGGATTGACCCTCAAATTGTAGGTCTTGTATTCCAAATGTCGGTATTTACCAGTCGACATGGCGTCATACGTTGAAATCCTCGTTACGACGATCCTCAAATCTCACAAACTGCTGATGGCTTAGGACAGTTCAGTAGAGCAGGCTGCTGCTAACTATGACCAGATACGGTTTATGATGTCCTGTCCTAATCAGTAAGCAAGAGCCTCTGATGTAATTCTTACAGCCAGCCGCGTCGATGTAGTGGTTAGTTTGGACGACCACTGCCAACGGGGGCAGATATCTTATTTTCACCATCTAGTCGAGACGAATTGTAGAGTCTAACTAGCCCCTAACTAAAGCCTACCGGTCCCTGTTTCCTATAAGAAAAAGCGGCCGGCCTGTGAAGCTATCCACTTAACTGCACTTACTGCTGACTTCATGTTTGCAATTATACCTGCTTTTCCTTCGTACTTAGTTGAAGATATGACGTTGAATTGATTTAGGATAGAGATCACATAATAGTTGTGTCTTTTAGTGCTGTGTATATAACAGAGGAAACTTCATTTTTGCAAGTGCACGTTGAGACGTAACACTTAAGAGTTTTACTTTTGGAATGGGAACAAAAAATATTTTGTCAAAACTGTTGGCAGACCGTGGGAGTTATCTTGTCACTGAACCATTGAAGAAGCCCACAAGTTGCTCATAAAATTGAGCTTTTCGTAGGAACGTTGGAAAAGCTGCGCCGACCATCCGGTATGTTATGCAGCGTGTAGTTTTGTGTTCCGTTCGCCCTTGCCGCTACAATTGACGTTATTGCTGAATGGCGATCTTCATGCGTGTCCAAGCCGGTATGCGAGACTCCTTTTTTCGCGAGTATTCGAATCGGCATGCCAGACGAAGTATCTTCAGCACTACCCTGGCATGGCAGACCCCGAAACTTCACCAGTGTCCAAGCCGGCATGCCTTCACGAGTGTGTAAGCCGGCATGCCAGGTAACGTATCCGATAGCCGCATTGTTGCGAGGCACGATAGCATTGTCCTTACGCAGCGAGCTGATGACGTCAGCGGTAGTGAGTTTTGAGTCGTCACTTTAACACCACCTACCCCCCCCCACCCCCAACCTCTTGGTCCACCAGTGGTGCCAACATAGCATCACTTGAGCTGGACTGGGTTTCAACGTGAGCTTGAAGATGACAGAAGTGAGGCATTATCATTCAGTGTCACGTTCGGGTTGCTGACAAGGATTTGTAGCAGTACTCTTCAAGGTGCAAGTGTTGTGGAACATGGTAGAGTGGAAACGGAATCTGGTGGCACACGGCGACGCACGGGAGGAGAAGTGAAGGGGAAAGAGGCGAATGGAGTGGGTAGCCAGCAGTCTTCAGCTTGACTCGGAACAGTCCATCC
>Ga0123357_10014274_pt1 | contig 10358 bp, 9 predicted proteins | sample TergutEmb28metaG_FD_89873 | JGI IMG/M metagenome (GOLD analysis project Ga0123357, IMG submission 89873) | Embiratermes neotenicus P4 segment gut microbial communities from Petit-Saut dam, French Guiana - Emb289 P4 | ecosystem: Host-associated > Arthropoda: Insects > Digestive system > Gut ... | reverse complement strand
GCAGACATGCCGCCACAACAAAATAATAATTTTTAGCAACTTTTAGGTAACATATATAAGAACTCCCTGAAGATGGTTATATATAACCGAAACATGTAGGAGTGAATTTTAATCAAAATTATGTTTTTAAAAAAATATTATATGTGAAATATTATATATGATATAAATGTAAAAAATATATAATAAAAGTGCAAGTAGTTGGTCAATTTTATTTATATACTTATCAATTTGTATTCACTATTGCGCTTGTACAATATTGTTAATACGGCAGGCTGTAAGTCGTATTAACAATATCACCACAACACTGAACACAGTGTCATTAATTATTTGTTAGGAGAAAGCAGACTGGCGGCATAATTAATTTTCCCGACTGTTGAAACTTTCAATAAACGGGAGTTTAGCCAACCTGATAGTGTTATGAAGATGTGTTTGGAGTTTCTTTGTTCCAAGCTCAGTATATATATTCTCTGTGACTCTGTTTTTCGGGTAAAGTGGCCAGTGTGTGAACCTGACCGCTCACTTCCATCTAATGCTCTCATGTTGGTGTATTTAATTAAACATAAGGAACGTTTTACTTTTTGGCTCTATATTTATTGTGAAACGAAATTAATTTGTGGATAGTTTTAGTGGTGTGTAATGGAGATATTTCTCCATTCCCCCAGTGCACTCATGGCATGTGCGGGGAAAAACTTGACATTTCTGTGTGGAGCATAAAGGCAGAATCAGTTGTGTATTTCTTCGGCGATGTTTAGAGCAGAGTACTGAGGTGTTCGGTCATAAATATTTTTAAACCTGACGCCATATTGCTATGTGGCAAAACAACATATACCCTACCAAAATAACATGCCACAAAACTAACTACTTAGGTTTTGTTTAGGATTTCCATTAAGTTCTGACACGTTTCAGCAATAGGTCCTTCTTCAGGAGTTACGTAAATGCGTATAAATGGAGGCTACTGAAGACTGTGCATCTCACAGTAAAAGTAATTGGTGGATTACGTCTTCGTTCATCTCACTGTAAGACGTGCAACGTGTAATATTTGATAATGGCTCCCGGGCTGGAAGGCGTGAGGTTTAAAGTACAAATCCTAATTACGTAAGCCGAGTTGTGTTTAGGTTGTGTTTTTACCGGTAAACACAGGGATTGTAAGGTAAATGCAAGTATGCATTTAACTAACTAAACAAGAAAATTTAAACGGCGGTATCTCCAACACGTGGTGCTGCATTACTACATTTCTAGTAATTTAAAGACACTAAACTAATATTTAGAGCCAGATTTCAACATAAACCCCACTTTATTTATAAGCTGTGTTCCTCGTGGTTTGTATTCTCTGTATGGGATTTTCACAGATCTTTTTGGCAAGGCAGAACAAAAATTCCAACGTGTTGGAAAATATGCTGCGAATATCCAACAATCAGAACGAAGAACAGATGTGGTATTGAACAAAAAATTTGAGATTCTATGCCGTCGTTTCTGCTGACTTCTTCAGGAAAAGTTTGCAGATGTGTTTGTGCAATAAGCAGGATTTATGTTGAAATATGAAGCTAAATGACAGTGTATGGCTTTTCAATTGATGCTCGAACTGTAGCAAGATAGCACTACGTTTGTAAGGTACGCCTACTTAAACTTACATATGTATTTGGGCAATATATGAGATATTAAACATTTGTCACTTTCCTCAATTTTCAGTTTTCTGTTTCACCCTCTGCTATGTGTAGCATAGCCAAATACTCATATCTTATATCTGTATGACCCTGTTTGGCTGTAATACCGAACGTTAATTACAGCTGGCTATGTTATTTCATCTGGAACATGATGTGACTTCATCTTACTTAAACTAAAGCCAAAAGACACCCAACGACGTTAGATTACTACGTCCGAAAGGAGACACCAGAGCAACATTTGGCTGCCATGATCTTTAGTTATTGTTGGCTTTGATTATTAAAAACTGGTGTATGCGGAAAGGAACTGCATTTGCTAACTTGTTTAATGTCTGTTACTTACTTCATTTACTTACTTATTCCATGGAGTAGAATCCTTCTTGAGATGGCAACCGGTTCTCAGCTAGTCAAGAAATTCCCCGCATTTTATGGGTCCATTACTGCATTCACGCGTGTTTTCTGTGTGAACATTTCGTAACATGTTGTGTTTTTACGGTGAGAAGTTGTTAGCACCTCGCCCAACCCCCAACCTGGAAGACCCCCCTTGTCGGCTGTCCGCGACTGCTTATTCAATACATTCGCAGCTATCCTCCATATTGGAGGCTGTTCCTTCATCCGCAACCTGAGGACGCGCCATGCCGTTGTGACAGCAACCCACTTATCTCGGTTTAGTATCTGTTGTAAAATATAATTCCTCTTATCACATATTGCGTGCATTTACCAATCTGGCCTTCTAAAACTGATTTTCACAATCGAAATATTTTAATTAACATCAACTGCATTTTATCTTGAACTGGAACTTGTTGCTTGCAACATAAAAGCGTGTAATTAAATTACAAGCCACGGTAGGAACGGATTGCATTGCGTACATACATACACAGTTTCAGTTGGGAAAACTTTATAGTAGAAAACATGCAAAGTTGGCGGAACGTAAAATTAGGGGTTAATTTGTTTAATTATTAACCAACTGACGCACATACATAAAATTTCACACTAAAACATTAAAATTGCTCCGACATGTTTCGATTCTAAAATCATCATCAGGGAGCTACAATTTCCTCGCTAAAGTCACGTTTAAAACAGCCACTGATTCAATTCGTTGCATTAACAGGGTGTTTTGGCAGCATGTCTTATTGTGTATTTGCTGAGAGTGCTTGACTATGGGTGTGCGTCCTGTACTGTGCTGCGTGAAACGCAGCACAGTACAGGACGCACAGGACCTTTCCAGCCTGTAGCCAGATACTTTGTTAACTAAACTCTGTAACTTGTACCAAATTTGATCTCAATCACACAAATTCTCCAGCATTATATTTGTAGACAAGTTCTGGGTAGGTCTTTATTCTTTCACGAAAAATATTAAGGCAGAATTTCTTTGTTTTTCTGCATTATCCATGACGTAATGCAGTCCAGGAACGACAAGAAAACTCAATTACTAAGGAAGAAAGCGTGACATACTTCTTCCTATTGATAATGTGTCATAATAACAACCTCTCCTCAGCTGGGGGCATGTACTTTGGCAACAGTGTGTAGACATCATTTGTATGTACCTTTTTCAGCAGACGTGAAGTAGCTATAATGCCTGATCTACAATAAACGTGTTTCAGAATAACAAAATAAATATTCTTAACTTCAGCATTCATGAAAGAGGTCCAAATTAGGAATCTAGAACTGCAGATCGATTACTGGAACGAAATTGCTTCGTTTCGTTGACAAAGCTACTATTCTGGGATATGATGCCGCGTCAATGGATAATCTATTCCCACTGGTGCAAAGGAAAATACCTGCTTCCGCTTCAACTGCTTCGTGTCTTTTTAAATCACTTTCCTCGGCGATGGGACAAAACTACTCTTGTTTGAATGTCTTTCATTTCCAAATGCAGGAACATTTTTAATTACCAGATAAATATTTTTCGAAGCAACAAATTTTCTTATAAGCGTTGCACGAACGTTGAGTTCTTATGTATCTACTTCAGAAACGCCTTTTCTATATTCGTTTCGAAACCGAGACAGCGCGGTCAGTATAGTGATAGGCTACGACTGGACGATTGGAAGTTCGAATCTAGGAAGGAACAATAATTTTCTTCTCCATAACGTCCAGTCAATTCTGGGAGCCAATGAGAACGGGGAGATCTTTTCCCATAGGTCAAGATGTTAGGGCCTGAGGCAGACCACTCAGTTTTATCTAGTGCAGAATTAGGAATGAGTGGAATTGCATCTTCACTCCTCATGTACTGCTTAATGGCGTACAGAGAATATTTACGTTTATTATTATGCCTGTAGTCATCTTTCTCCAATAACAAAAACATGAATTTTATATTTGTAGTTCCGTGTATCGTAAAGCTAGGTTGAAGAAATCCAACAAGATGCAACAGTATGCAGATATTTATTTACTGCTAAATTACTCTACATGTTTCGGGCGTCCATCGCGCCCATCGTCAGGAGTACATAAAACTGTAGTTGCAACCTCTGGTACAGATCATACTCTCTGGGAAGCGAGCTTCTTCAAACGTGACCAAATTTGGTCACGTTTGAAGAATATAGTATTACCTGTACCAGAGGCTGCAACTACAGTTTTACGTACTCCTGACGATGGGCGCGATGGACGCCCGAAATATTTAGAGTAATTTAGCAGTAAATAAATATCTGCATACTGTTGCACCTTGTTGCATTTCTTCAACCTAACTTAAATGTGGTCTTATTTAAAACTTTCGTAGTGGCACAGCTGCTCCAAAGAATCCTGCTTTTTTGGGATCCGAGAGTTTAGTGCCGTGTTTTAAACAATTTTAGATCCCATCTGTAGTTGTTTGAATAGAGTGCATAATTTTAAACCCTGTATATGCAAAATACATGCATTCCTCCCATCCACAGGTCTCCGTCGCAAGAAATTTTTTCCTTTACGTCAGGTATGTCACCAATCTGAGCTACCTGCCCCATCCTTCTTTATGTGATCAGCCTAACTTTGGGGCTGCTGAAAATAAAGGATCTTTATCATACTTATTAAGTAATTTAGTTTTCTTTACTTCTCTGCTATTTCATTCTCACTCTACAAACATTATCTTCAGCACACGCTTCTCAGTTACAATAGGATTTTGCCTCTCTTTGTTACTATACACTCACTCTTTCGCAATAAGTAATGACGTATTAAAGCTATCGTATTCATACCGACTGCTTGGCAGCAATCATTTGCAAATTCTATTCTTTCAGCCGCTATAATGTCATGATTTATTATTGTCCTTCACACTTAAGTTCCTAATCGCATATATTACGACGTCTTTATATTCTTTATTTGAACATTGTATTTTTGAGACAGCTATACAGTCATTAGCGGGGTTATCGCCTACCATTTGAAGATGCCTAATTTCAAATAAATGCGATAAGTGGTTAATGTGCTATTAAGTAGTTGAAGAATAAAAGACCAACTTGATGTCACTTGGTATTTTATTTCACTTCTTATGTGCTCAACATATTTCAGACATTAATATATCCATCGTCAGGAGATTGCGACTATTCTGTTGAATTACCACATACGACCAATGTGATAATTCAACAGAATAGTCGCAAGCTCCTGACGATGGATATATTAATGTCCGAAACATGTTGAGCACATAAGAAATGAAATAAAATAGCAAGTGACATCAAGTTGGTTTTTATTCTTCAATTATCACAATGATGCACGGTCCAATAAACATAAGTGCCATTAAATGCTTAAAAAGTGGCTTTTATAACAGAAAGTGCTTTAACCACGGGCATTTTTACGTCTTCACGTTTTTAATTTATCTTAAAGTAAAACCTATATTTATCGCGTAAATATTAAGCTAGTATAGTCAGAAAAAACAATGACATAAATACGTAAAGAGACAACGTAAATCTCATGAAAATAATTAAAATACGAGATGCCGGTTTTTGTTGACGTTTAGTTTCGGTCGGTAAGCCCGCAAAAAAAAAAAAAAGTGATTTTTGTAATCAGTTAAAATCAGGATAAACTTATGCCATGCATTTATGTGGGTCACATTCATGGTTATCAGTAAGTCCTTCAAGTTGAGTAGAACTTTCGTTGGCCCACTCTTTACTTTGGAGACACTGAACCCAGTCTTTGGCAAAGACTCTCTACGAATTATGTGCAGGTTTTTCTCTTCTGCCTTAGTCACAGATTTCTCTTTCAAGACCAGTTTCTTCTTAATCCCTTTTCCTTTGCGGCTGGCTGATTATTGCTTTACCTGTTGTGCTGTTTCTTCCTTTACTTATTTATTTTTGACTTGGGTGGCCTGTTTCTTCCCGGCTTATTCTTTAAAGGACTTGAGGTAAGAATTTCACTTTTAGTTATGTGTCTTTTTCTTGAGTTTAATCTATGCCGCTTGCCGTAAGGAAAGGAAGTTTTTTTAGGTCTTCTACTATGATCTCCCCTGCCTGTTGATGGCCTGCGAATGTCAGTTTCTTTACTTCCAGCAATTTTATTCTTTGCAAATGAAGTTTTCTTCACTTCAGAAGTCAGAAACCCCAAATCTTTAAGATATTTCTATTTAACGGTATGCCCACGTGCAAGTAGCCCCGTTTCTTTTCAAGTCCATTCTCCTGACGGCAATGAATGTTTCATTCACCAGACCTGCTACGTCATACTCACGTATCCTCAAGCCTGGATTGCTTCTCATCCATGACGAACAAGCTTCGAATTATACCACTTTGGACGGTTTCATGACAGTTTGTCCAGGACTGTAGTTTATGTGCTGTGTCTTGTAAAGTGCACAGCCTATACACATTACTATTTTGAACCAAACTTTTGACTTTTATATTCATCAAGGAATATAAGAAGAGAATTTTCTTTCGCTGCTCGAATATGCTTGACAAATACTTTCAACCAGGAAAGAAACATATGACCAGTCGAACTTCCATATAATTTTAAACAACACATAGAGCCTCATTAGGTGCATTTAACACGAGCTTCTGGCTAGTCTTTACTCAAGAAGAAATGAAGACGGGCGGAAAAATGTTGCAGTGGCTTTATTCATGTCACTGAAAAACATTCATGTTAAAATGTAGCCTGTCTATCTGACATTAGTTTATCCACTCTTCTGTTTGTTATAAAAAGCAATTTCCTCGTAACGTGAAGATAAAATGACCCTGTTTCATGTGCACTGAGTACGCAATAATGAGCAAAAATATATTTTTGTAACGGTTTCTCAATTTTTTAAAAAAAATCACGGTAATTCAGTTTTTGTGCTTTCATGACAGTGTTTGATTCATAATTTTGCAAGCGTAGCTGAAGATGCTTGGTTATTGGCCGATATCAAGCATGCTTTACAGCAGACATATATTCATTATTTAGTCTATGAGAGATGTGAACATCTTGAGCCAAATCACATGCCAATTTCAAGAACATTCTTTACATCGACATTAAACGCTTGTCTGTGTCTCTAATGTGAGTGACAGATTTTTCCTCCGTCTCTTCCCAGAAACTTATTGTCAAACCTTTCCAACTTTGGCCTCAGTTTTGTTTCATTCACTTTCCTCGCTCTATTCGACCTGATCTGAAATTGCCCTGTAGGCACATTCAAAGACTGAACCATTTTCTTCGTAGTTGCACAGTGCATGGTGATAGTATTAAGTCCTTTATTTGTCCAACTAATCCACACAAATTATTGTAAAGTTGTCAAACACTTAAAATCATCTAAAATTATAATAGTTGCTCCAACATGTTTCGGTTTACATAAACCATCATCAGGGAGCTCTCAGCCTGTGCTTCGCTAAAGTTACAATGTTGACTTCGGTTACACATCGTTATTTGAAGTTACGGAAGTCAACAGTGAAACTTTAGCGAAGCACAGACTGAGAGCTCCCTGATGATGGTTTATGTAAACCGAAACATGTTGTAGCAACTATTATAATTTTAAATGATTTTAACAGTTTAACAGTTTTATAATACTTTGTGTGCAATAGTTGGACAAATAAAGGACTTCATTGAGCAATTTGTTGGAGAAACGTTTTTGGTGTTAAATTCTGTCAAGACAGTTTCATATGCTACTCCTTTCACATGGCCCCTCCAGTATTTTTAACCCTGAATTTTTAAATTCTGAACGTGAAGGGTTAATCTGAAATGTGATAACAAATCATGGAAACTGTCGAGTTGGCCGGCATTATGGCTGTCAGGGGGTGGAGTGCCGGAATTGTAAACCTTATGATAAGGCTATGTCCTGACAAAGGAGCGTTCGAAATTCATTAAGAAAGGTTACATACTTTCTTTGAATGTATTTTTAGCCAAGAAAATAAATAATTTACGATGTTTACATATTTCGAATGTTGGCGAGTTAGGAACCTTAATTGGGGCCGTTAAAAAACTGAAGAATTTATCAAAATATCAGTCAAAAATGTGTACTGATCACAGTGTGACTGTTACACATTTTCCCACAAAACAAGCTGTAGATTATTAAACACCGTAAGCAACTTCATGTGAATTTCATAACTGTCCGGTTCTACCTGATGTCCGAGGCAAGTGCACTTTCTCCTACATAGCATATATATGCCATCTATCTGTGAGTGTGTGTGGGTGTGGGTGGGTGGGTGTTGGTGTGGGTATGTTTTTCACATACGTAAGAGAATTACCTTAAATTTATATCCCACTCTAATTGTAAGAGTTATCTAATTTTTGAGTCCTAACTGATTCCATAAATCAGACTCCTTACTATAATTTTGAGGTTTATGTGTAATACCCAAAAAGTTTTTGTTCTTACTATAAGTTTCTAGTAACTCGCCTTTTTATGGAATTCGACGCTTTATTGCCACGTTCACAGCACATCGGCACTAGATCTTGTCCTGAGTCGGATCAATCCATTTCGCATCAAAATTCTTCATTTCTTTATACCCCACTCTTTTATTATCTTCCCATCTGGGCCTACTACTATCAATCACGTCATCTCTTCCCTTCATACCTTCCCTAAGACTTTATATGAATTTATCACATTTTATTCTTATTCTACTTCGTTTGATTGTCCAAACACTATTACTGGATGTGAGAAGAAGAAGGGTGCAAAGTATAATTTGATCATATGTGAGATAATATATATTTTTTCTTAGAATTTCAATTTCCTACCGATATAGATGGTTGTAACTACGAAAACTGCTCCAGTTATTTGTACCAGGAATTAAACAGCAGTAAGTCACATATCGATCTAAGCAAAATGTATTATGTGGACTTACACCATTCTACTTCTCCAGCCCAGGTATAGTGAACAGTATTCTTACAAATCTCCTCATCATAGTATATTCTTCACCTTTTCTTTGTCTCTTAAACCAGGATATTCCGCTTAACTGTATGTTCTCAAACACCTTCAATTAAATTGCACTTGAAATTCAGTGCTTTCACTTTGCTACTGTCACACCGTATTACGTGGCAAAATACTGGAATTCCACTTAAGGCAGTATAAGGAGTCAGAGGAGTGACAAGTAAGATTCATCAGTATTACCCTTCCTCTCGTTTGAAAAAATAGAGCTTTATCTCTCACGCCTGGCTCATTAGCCTCTTTATACTGTAGCGCATCGGCAAAAGAATGCATGTGTACACAACCGAGGAACCTCATGATAAACTTCCTCCAAACAACAGTAATATGTAACACCAATAGTTAACCTCTGAAAGTGAAAATGAATGCGTAATTTTCAGCCTGCACAATCTTCTAGAATTATGAAAATTATATGTCTAATTTACATTGAAATATTTTGTTTGACTGTAGTTTGCTGTAGCATAATTCTATTTCATATTCCGTGGAAAATTTTAAAGATCTTAAACTGGATTTATTCATGTCATATGAAGGGCTTAAAGACTTTTCTTCTCTGTGCATCTTTTGTGAGTGAGTGAGTGAGTGAGTGTGTGTGTGTGTGTGTGTGTGTGTGTCAACTTCCAGGTCCCGAGTTTACCACATAATAAAAGTTGCGAAGATTTATACAATTTTAGTAGACATTAGGTAGCACGTGGTTACGACGGGAACCAGCCGATATCACCTGTAAATTTGTATCCAAACTCCATGTTTCTGCGTTTTAAGTTTCTTTAAAACACGCCAGGCGAATGCCGGGATATTTTTTAGATCTAATACTATCGCCTCATTGTTAGTTGACAATTCATGGTCAGCCTTTTGTTCTATAAACTGTACTGTATCTATAAGTTTATTATTTATTTAAAAATAGAATTATCTCAGTAATAATATAAACTTCCCAACGTACTTTCCAGAGAACAAGCTGTTATGAAGATCAGCTCTTTGACATTTTATAGGGCAATAACTGCCGCTTATTCTGAAAATCGTAAGGAAACTTACAAATGCAATCTGTGGGAAATCCTGGATTTATAATGTTAAACATGTTATAAAATATAGAAAATATCTCTGTTTAAATGGTTAAGTTTCCTAAGAAAAAATCACACTTATATGTTCCGAAATGAATTCGACGGCAAGACCTTTGTATAAACCACATGGACCTTGAGGTGGGTCATCCTCGTTGTGTGGTATAATAACAAAGTAATAATATTTTAGTCAACACAACTGTATTTATCTATTTTGTGTAGAACAACACTACATGTACTAAGTAAGCTAGTTAATGTATTCTTAGTTATAGAACAGAAACACGAGACACCTCGTTAAACCGTAGTATTAAGAAAACTTCAGTACCATAATTACCTAATGCAATCCATAAATAACTTCCCACATAACGAGATCTC
>Ga0123357_10014273_pt1 | contig 10359 bp, 9 predicted proteins | sample TergutEmb28metaG_FD_89873 | JGI IMG/M metagenome (GOLD analysis project Ga0123357, IMG submission 89873) | Embiratermes neotenicus P4 segment gut microbial communities from Petit-Saut dam, French Guiana - Emb289 P4 | ecosystem: Host-associated > Arthropoda: Insects > Digestive system > Gut ... | reverse complement strand
ATACTAAAATTCCTTTCCAACCAGGAAGGAGCCATTCAGAAGAAAAACCCCTGCAGGAAGAAAGCCCCCCCCCCCCCTTTCCCCAGCCTTAAAATGGATTGGTTTTATGAAATGTGTACAAAGCAAACAATAATTCTCTGTTTTACTGACCTACTGTGCTTTATACTTAAGCACTCGCTATCACATCCAAACACAATTACAGAACTGCAAACAGACTCTGCATGGAAGTCCATACTTAACAAGCCTCAGTATTTCTCAATCAAACTTTGTATTAACAAAACAGTTATTAAAATACATGATCAAAACAGCAATAAAAATTCTCTATTAATCAAAGTGCATAATAAATTTGGCCATGAGAGAGGTGTTATGATACAACATATATCTTATATTTCTGAAAGCACTTGAAAGATACCGAACACAAGCAATCATGCAAGATACGGGTTTCTCACAACAGTCACTCCAAAGCAACGCAGCTGTCACCCAAGATTTTTCCAACCATTATACTAATCGTGTACGGTCCTGACAATGGCACATCACAATTAAAACCAACTGCCAGTGAAACTTGTCCATCCCCCAGTGTTTAAAAAGTAAAAGCCAATGATCATTTTGGAAACAGAATCTGCTTCTGTTTTCAGGGAAAAAGGAAGGGAGGAACCTTGTCAGCTGCGCACATTAGACAGAACATCCTCAGTCCCTTGGCTCTGAGATGGAAGAGTAATCCTCGACAAGACTAAATGCTGAGTGGCCAAATTAACAGGTTCTTCAAAACATTTTTTTAACTTGTATGTAACTTGTATTTACATGTCTTCTACCATATTCCATTGTAACCACAATTAACATAATTTTGCACTTAAATAAAAGTTCAATAAACCACTTAATGGCCTCACACATCTCTTTATCCTTACAAACTGCTTATGGTTCAAGTTTTAATGTCTGTCATGATAAGGCCTGAAGAATTCACAACCACCAAAATTGACAGAATCTTGTTGAGTGGCTGGTCATGTCACTTTCAAGCTCGTATGGAAGATGTTACGACAACATAACAAGAAAACACAGAATTTGTGAGGCCAGAGTAATGCGATGGAGGTAAGACAACAAACAATTAACCAAGTACATGCTTGTCTCTGCAGAGAAATATTTTATAGACATAAAACTGTCCACTTTGTAAAGCTGAGAGGAAGACAAATTTATGCACACTACAGTCTTCTGGACTGTAATAATAATTTGGTATATGGGTACCAACTTTTTTGAGGTACCTACTGCTTCCATCTTTAGTGCTGAACTCCCTGAAGATGGATGCAGCAGGTCTGTCTCAAACACTGGCACCAATCTATGAAACTACACAGCAATACATCTCGGACACTCTTCTAATCTAAAGAACATATGCAGCATCACACTATATCTCCCACATTCTTTTACTCTTAAGATGGAAATAGAAGGTCTCATAAACCCTGATACCCTTCTACCAAACCACGTGGCGTCACATCCCATTCAGAGTAATCACCATAGTCATCACTGTGAGAAACCAAAATCTTACAAGATAACTTACATTTGTATGTAGGAACTGTACCTACACAGCTGGCCAATTAATATACTATTTTGCCTTAAAAATTTTGGACCATGAAGGAAAATGTCATGTAACGAGATAAGTACATTATTTGTCAGCGACGTCAGCACAAAGTCCAGTTTTCTTACATATGCACCATAATACCCTTTCATGCCTTATGGTTGCCTGCTATTGACACAACCTTTGCCTATGTCACACAAATATGCGCTACATGGTGGTATAAAAATCAAGCGCAAATTATAAAGTCAGCACCATCTAAAGATTTATAGCATAAAAGCTTCAATATTTTTCATTAAAGCTTTGTAGTGTCAACTGATAACAATATAAATATCTTTCATAAACAGAATTATTATTAACCCTTTCCACTCCCACAACAACATGTGCAGTTAACCTGCCACCTGCTGGACAAATATTCAGCTCCACATTCAAGGCTTCTTCAACACATACATGAACTTTGGTGCACAATGGAAGCACTGCATTACAGCTGAAACTTCCGGTTCAACTTCCATTTAAATATCTTTCTGAGTAAGTAATTTTCACAAAGCACAAAAGAAACAGAGAGGGACAGCAATAAGTTAAAAGATGTTGGAATGGAAAGGATTAACATTTGACAGATTATTAACTTCTAAAGATGGATATGCTAAACATCAACCATGAATAATTTCTCCTCAGGCTGCATACATCCACACTGAGGTGACACTAATGGAAAATAAAAAACAAGACAGGCAATGCACGTAATACGTAACACTGAGGCACATTCATGAAACCACTGTTGCAGTAAGAAAAGCAATAAGTATTACATATTCCAAGAGTATGTAGCCTTCGGTACTCAGCATGAAATGCACATGCACCATATTGTCGTCTGCGGACTCTCCAGCTCTATTATATTTTTCCACATTATCTCATTAACGGCACAACTTAAGAAAAAAAATAGTTACCAAACATAAAACATGTGTTTTGATTTTCTCTACTAATTCTGCCTCAAACATTTCTCATTCTAACATGAACTGAGTTCGATATAATCAAAAATGTATATTGGGCTTCACGTAAAGCACCCGTTATTCTTGTCCAATTTTAATGAACTTGAATTTTCTTGACAGATTTTTTAAAAATACTCATACGTCAACTTTCACGAAAATCCACTCAGAAGGAGCCAAGATGTTCCGTGCAGATAGACAGACAGACATGACTTAGCTAACAGTTGCTTTTCGAAATTTTGAAAACACACCTAAACACTGTTCAGAACTGCAAAGAGCCCAGCCTGGCCAGCATATGAATGGTCCCTCATGGGGCTATCACCTGTATATAACCTGGTGATAGTCAGATAAAATAAATTTCTTACTCAAAAAAAGAGCTAAGGAATGCCTGCCCTTAAAGGATGCAAGTTAGGAAATGTACACAACATGTAACAATTCTGGCCCATTTTCTCAAATTTTTCTAATTATCTCGATAACTGAATGACCCACAGAAAAGTTCATGAAGCATGTGTTACACTTTCATCTACAACTTTTCTGCTATACAATTTTTATTCTGATAAAAATTTATCCAGTTATACAAGAGTTAAGCTTGAGATGGACACAGAAACACATGTTGTTCCTAATGTGAACAATACATTACACTTAACTGATTTCAACCAAAACTAGAACGGACTCACAAGTTTTAGTCAGCACCTCAATACTGGATATCACGAAAATCCATTCAGCAGTTCTTGACCTGTTACATGCAGACAGACAACAATGTAGCTTCATCAAGTACATCCCAGCAATACAAATGTACCTAAAAACACTATTACCCATTGACTTCCAGACATCAATACACACAGTGTATGAACTGAAACATAATACAGATAAATGGCACATCTAAACCAAAAACACACATACACCTGTATGTCTTCATTGAGATACCACATAACCAATTCAAATACCATCAGCACAATATTTATTGTCACATGTAGAAGCAATCTAAACCACCTGTCAAATAGAAACAATCATATTCAACAGTCAATATGTCAAACAGTTCTCCTTTTGCCAACACCTTAATGGAACATTGGACAGACAGTTCTCACTCCCGTTGAGTGACATGCTCCGGTAAAATATTAAGACTTCACAGTAACAGCCATCAAAGTTAACGAAAATCATCTCCAGTTATGACGAATTTGTGAGATGAACTATCGTTAAATGTGCGTTTACGTTTCACAAATTAATACCGTGTTAAAATTAGACAGTTAAAAAAGAACATAAGCACTCTTTGTTTACCCCATGTCTGCATTAACTGCAATATTAGAGCAGTATACACTTTATGGGACGTCTTCTTTTTCTTCCATTCTTCTCCACCTCTGCTGGTGGTTGGTTGCGAATTATACGCACAACCTGCAAGTTATAAAGCAGTAATCATTCTCTACAGATTAAACAGAATACCGCAAACTGTATGCATGACCCACAATATATGAGGCATGTACACCTGAAACCTATTTGAGGGTGCTCATAGGTGAAGAAATTGCAACAGTCAGAAAAAATCTCCACAGACATTTAGACAGGAGTTCCACTGATGTATTAGCCATCATATTCTATCTGCAAGGAATTCCTTCAACCACTGCCTAAACCACTATACCATAGCATCCTGTACATCACAGTCAAATTTGAACATGTAATCTTTGAGGGTTTTCTCTAATATGTCAAAAATGTGCAAATCACAAAGTGATAAGTCTGGTCTGTATGCAGGATACACAAAGCACCTCCCATTGCATGGCATTCAGCTGATTCTGTACTCTGCAGGCCACAACAGGGCAGCCATTGTAGTGGAGCTGGATGGTGTCAGCAGCACATACGTACAGATGTTTCTTCTTGATCTTCATACACACCTTTAGAAATGTTCTACAAATGTGGTTTCCATTCATTGTGTCACTATGTGATTTTAAGTGCTGAAGCAGAGGTCCTTCCATGTCCCTCTGGTTCTGTTGGGATGGATTCACTGTCCGGTATGCCATCTTTAAGCTGTCCTCTAATGTCATTCATGTTAGTTACTTACCCAGTGGACTATACTGCCCTACACAACTGTCTGCCATTGTGTTTCCTGAATCACATGTGCAGCTGCACCATCTACACCATCATAGTTTTTTATGTTTTGTTGATCGTGTGTCCTTGTATAAGCTTGTAAATAAAGCCAACTTGGTGCACGGTTTTTCTTAGTATGTTTGTTTTCTCTACATGTTTCGGGCGACTATGTGCCCATCATCAGGAGAAATAACTGTATCTATGCGACACTTAGTATTTGTCACTCTGTGTGGGTGACTGTTTGGTGTGTAGGGTGTAATGAATTCCACCCTGCACCCCAGACAGTCAACCACACAGTGACAAATATCAAGTGTCGCATAGATACAGTTGTTTCTCCTGATGATGGGCACACAGTCGCCCGAAACATGTAGAGTAAACAAACATACTAAGAAAAACTGTGCACCAAGTTGGCTTTATTTACGAGATTACATCACCACAGATTTCAGTTTTACATGCCTCATGTAAAACTGTGAAACAGGCTGTAATATTCTCTAAACATTGATCAGATGATCACAAATTACATGCAAAACCTGCAATATACAAAGCTGTAATAATTCTCAGAAGACTGAGTGATTGCATCACCACACTGCATTCCAGCTGTTTAACAAGAATAAAAAAAAAAAACAAATTTTATGTCCTCACATTTTGCATTTTCCATGATTTTACATACTTCTTGTATGGGTCCTGCCAAATGCCCATAATAACAATGTTTACTGGATATTACACTTTCACAGATTTTAGGTCATTTTTAGGTAGGTCCCCACAACAATATAAAATCAGGATTTTAATGTCATCCCATGCAGAGGAGTCCTGACAAAACTACAGCTGTTAAGCTGCTACAAAAATTATGTGACTTACACAGAAGCCCAATGCCCTTTACCACAAAGTCTGAAATCCTGTGTAAGTTAACAAAAGATGGGAAAGAATGAATGGAAGGCTAAGGTTAAGGAGGAAAATATTGAATAAGGCTGTAGCACAAAGCGGGGAAAAAAAAATTAAATCTTGCTCAAAAACCATTATAATGACAGTTATACCTCATGAAAGGCTGCATCCACATTGAGGGGTGGATCTTTGGCACTGGTCTCTATGTAGGGGATTCCCAATTTGTGAGCCAACTCCCGACCAGATTCCTCAGTAACTTTCCGGAGGTGCACCAGATCCACTTTGTTGGCTACCAGTAGCATCGGATACAAGTCCCTACAGTGCAAAGCAGTACAAAATGGTAAATTCTCCTCACAGCAACAAGAGTGAAGAGGCGACTGTAGTTCATGGGAACGAAGTCTGAATCCTTTACTGGACTTCATGTCGACTAACAATAGGCAGGCATCAGTGCCCATTCTTTGACAGTGAATAGATACTCTTATTGCCAATATCACAAACTACAGTAGCGAAATCTAAAGTTAAGTATTACACCGAAATTAATAAATTAAAGTTCACGTGTGTAATTGGAAATAATAACACTAGGAATGTGAGCTGAATTGCATTCAAAAACTGCACTTCAGTGCTGCTTGAACAGCAGCTACTGTACACATAGGGAAGAACAGAGCACAAATTTCACATCTCTGGGCATTCTGTATTACATCCACAGCAGAAACAGAGAAGTTACACCTTAATATATATTATATACTATAACGACCAGGCATGTGGTAGCACAGTTCATTGAGCCACTGTGCTACAAGCTGGAAGGTCACAGGTTTGATTCCTGATGTTGTCAATAGAATTTTTCAATGACATAATCATTCCAGCCACATTTTGGCCCTAGGGTTGACTCAGCCTGTAACAGAACTGAGTACCAAGGGATATTTCTTGGGGGGTAAAGGAAGCTGGTGTGTAGGGCTGACAACTTTACCACCTTCATGTGCCGACTGTCTTGAAATCTGGAACCCTCAGGGCCTGTTCAGGCCTGTACAGGGATTGCTGTACCTTTACATTTACTATAATGACCTGCATATAGAATTTCCGTATCATATAAGAATGGCCTGAGCACAGAATTTAGACTAAGTTGCTCAAAATGACAGTCGGCACATGGAGTACATGGTCGGACAATTAAGTTTGCGAACTCGCCACCATGTGTTTGCTGTGGCAGCACTAGACAAAACCCTTTGTATGGTTTGGTGACGTTGACATATCGGCGTTTCACAGCTGTGTTGTTGTTGATCTATGGCAGTCTTTTTCTGAGTGGCATCTATTATTGTCTGCGTGTTTTCGTGTGCTGCCGTGAGAATGTCGGGGCTTGAATTAGAGCAGTGAACGAACATTAAATTTCTTGTTAAACTTGGAAAGAGTGGAAACAAAACCAGAGAGATGTTAGTGCAATTTTATGGGGATAATGTTATGAAGGAAACAGCAGTTTGCAAGTGGGTGAAACATTTTTCTGATGGAAGAGAAAGTGTCACTGACGAAGAGAGATCAGGACAGCCAGCAACAAGCAAAACTGAAGAAAACATCGTAAAAATTCCTCAAATTGTGCGTGAAAATCGTCAGCTGACTGTCAGGAGCATAGCAGAGCAACTGAACATCGACATAGAAACAGTTAGGAAAATCTTAACTGAAGATCTCGATATGAGGAAGGTGTGCGCAAAAATGGTCCCAAAGGGGCTCAATGAAGAACAAAAGCAAAGAAGAGTCACAATTTGTCGAGACCTTTTGGAGAGGCAAGATTACATTTTGGGCCATGTCATCACAAGTGATGAAACATGGGTCTACCAATACAACCCTGAAATGAAGTGGCAAAGTGCACAATGGAAGACTGCCAATTCCCCATGACCAAAAAAATTCCACCGGTCCAAATCAAGACTCAAACAATGTTGCTGACTTTTTTGATATTAGAGGGATTGTTCATTATGAATTTGTACCAACTGGACAAACAGTCAACCAAGTTTACTATTTGGAAGTACTGGAAAGGCTGCATGAAAAAGTTAGACAGAAATGACCCGAACTTTCTGTCAACAACTCATGGATCTTGCATCACGACAATGCACCTGCTCACACGGCACTGCCTGTAAGGGATTTTTTAGCTACTAAACAAATAACTGTGTTGGGACACCCTGCCTATTCACTGGATCTGGCCCCCAGTGACTTTTTTCTGTTCCTGAAGATAAAGGAAATATTGAAAGGAAGGCATTTTGATGAACTGATGTCATCAGGAGTAATACAACGGCAGCTGTAAAGCCCATTCCACAAAACCAGTTCCAAAATTGTTTTGAACGGTGGACTAGGTGCTGGCATCGGTGTATAACTTCCCAAGGGGAGTACTTTGAAGGCAACCACGGTGGTATTCAGCAATGAAGTATGTAGCACTTTTACCGCGATCAGTTCGCAAACTTTATTGTCTGACCATGTACAGCCTCTCATTATGCTTTTAATCTCACACAGAACACATAAGAAAAGCATCTGGTCATCATATTTACCTGTCTTTAACTCTGAGTATCTGTGTATGGAAGTTAATAATATTCTCATAGCTCTGCTTGTCTGTGACTGAATATACCAACAGGAAACCATCACCTTTCCTCATGTACTGCTCCCGCATTGCACTGAATTCCTCTTGCCCAGCAGTGTCCAGTACTGGTAACATAAATATACACTAAGTGCTCCATAGTACTGGCCTAAATATACAGCCTAACCTACACACTTCATAACAATGGCCTACAAGTAGAATCCATGCTAAGTACACAGTATAGCACCAGCCTGCACAAGGAACTGAGTAGTGTGGCCTGTTCACATAAATTACACTAGGGGTTGACAACACGGTGACACTTCAAAGTAAACACAACTGAGTTTAAAAACAAGTTCCTGTAGTTCAAGTATTTCAGAGAGCTGTCAATTCTTCACACTGAAAAGCGTATGATGTGGGAGCACCTGTAAGACATGCTCTGCTACTCCCAGTGATAGGCAGACTGACAGAATGGTGGCCAACATGGAGACATGTGGTTTAACACTGTCTCTTAGCAACAGGGAGTCCTTGATAGTGAGGCCCAACATTCACCCCGTACCCAACATTTCAGCCAATGTGAAGCTCCTCATCTCTGAATAGAAACATCTGCAGAAAAGACTGGCAAAAATCAAACCTATGAACCCCCCACTGCCCCCCCCCAAAAAAAAAATTGTGTCTTGGACAATCAGACATAATTTTCAAAACATAATTTTATGCACAACTAGGAAAAATTGATGATTTTATTTAATGCCACTCTATACTACATGTTTTGGTCTATGTGGCCATCATCACAGACTTCTTCTTAGTAAAAACATTAAAGACAAACTACATACAAAATGATAAAATATTAGTCAACATTGGGATCTCATTTCTTTACAAAATGTACCTGTAAGGCTTAAAATGTTGTAGAGTCTAATTAGAATAAATAAACTTGGGATAAATGTGATATTGAAATGTGATATAAACAAGTGGTTTAAAAAATGATACTCCTTTCAAGCTATGTGTATTATTGGATTTTATTCTCCATTTGTATGACATATGAGAAGGTGCTTTACAGAAGTTCACTGAAGATGAATAACATCTTAAGTTACTTCAAATTAAGCATGGAAATAATACTCTGAAAAGAATTAAAGCTATATATAAGTTGCAGAATATAATAATATAAAAATACATGACATTAATACACATAAAAGGGACTTAATATAAGGACAGTCCTTACATTCCACAATATCTTCTTTTAGTTATGTTTATACAGTTGAATATGATTTTGCATGTTGGTGTGGTTCTCGAATTAAAAGTGGCAGCAAGGCATAACTAACAAGACAGGTAATATATGTATAGTGTAATAATGAGACAAGTTCATACAACTACTGTTGCAGTGGAAAATCAACGAGTATTACATTTCCTGAATAAGTGTATTTATAGCCTTAGGCATCCAGCACGCAATGCACATGCACCATGTTGTCACCTGTAGCCTGCCCCGCTCTACAATATTTTTCCACATTATCTCATAAACGGCATGACTTTCAAAAAGAACTTACTGAACATAAAATGTGTGTTTCAAATTTCTCTACAACTTTTGTCTGAAACAATTTTCATTCTAAGAAGAACTGAGCAAGACATGACCAAAAACGTATATTGGTCTTCATGTAAAGTACCCTTCATTCTTGTTTGACTTTAATGAAACTTGAATTTTCTGAACAGATTTTCAAAAAACTCTCAAGTATCAAATTTCATGAAAATCCATTCAGTGGGAGCTAAGTTGTTCCATGCAGATGGATAGACAGACATGATGAAGCTAACAGTCACTTTTCCCAATTTTGTAAACATGCCTAAAAACTCCACACAGACAAAAACAGGTCTTCAGAGAAAATAATAAAATCTAAATCGAGACAATTACATGACAAGACTTATATGTTTGGAGAATAATGTTTATATAGGTAACGTGTGTGGCCACACTGTGCACATACCAGTGGAGTACTGAAGTGTGAGGGTGGTCATCACAAAAATCATATTGTAATATGGCCTTGGATTGTACCATGTATTGACGATTAGGTTTGTTACCGTTTTTGGTTTCTCCATAAATATAAAACATCCTAACAGTATTACAATATGATCCCTCTTTTGCAGTGTATACAGCTTCCATATTATTATCAACTGTGCCTATAGGGTGTGTGCTTCTAAGTAAGCATTCATAAATTTTGAACTGTAACTATTATTATTATTATTTTAATCGAATTCATCCCGTTGTGTGGAATCATTAAGTCTATTATAAATAGTATATAAATTTCCGTCAACACAACTTT
>Ga0123357_10014271_pt1 | contig 10360 bp, 4 predicted proteins | sample TergutEmb28metaG_FD_89873 | JGI IMG/M metagenome (GOLD analysis project Ga0123357, IMG submission 89873) | Embiratermes neotenicus P4 segment gut microbial communities from Petit-Saut dam, French Guiana - Emb289 P4 | ecosystem: Host-associated > Arthropoda: Insects > Digestive system > Gut ... | reverse complement strand
TGGCTAGAAGTTAGTATCCGGAAGGTCCTGCGACCGGCCATCTCGACACAGGTTTTTCTTGGTTTCCCTGTGCCTAAAAGCAAATGCTGAGACGGTTCCCAACATTCCAAGTTGCCACTACATGCTTCTCATGAAGCCCTCCAGACTTATTTTAGTAGTAACCAATTTCATGTTTTGTTTACATGTAAAATAACCACTGCCACCGGGTGACAACCCAATTGCAGTTAATAAATATTATTATTATTATTAATTTGCCATTACAAAAAGTGATACAAAGTATAAAAATGGTTCCTAGTGGTATAAAGATTGGTAAAGAACAACCGAATGTATTAGCATATGCAGATGACATTGCATTAATTGGAAAAAATGAAATAGAAATAAGAAAACTTTTTGTAGAAATGGAAAACATTACCAGAAAGTTAGGACTACAGATAAATTTACGAGTTAATGAAGACAACAATAACCAAATAGACTTGCAAGAAAGAATAAAAAATGCTAACAAAACACATTTTATACTACAAAATTTTTTAAAAATAAAAACATATCAAAGAAACTAAAATTAGGACAAAATGTTAATACATGCATCAGAAATTTGGACACTAACAAAGAGGGATAGAAAGGAAAGTGTATAGAAGAATTTTAGGCCCAGTATGACAAAGAAAAAGAAAATTGGAGGATATTAACCAATAAAGAAATTTACGCAAGTGTTAAAAAGGCTACTGTAATAGAGAAAATAAGGTTAAATAGATTACGTTGGTTTGGGCATGTACAGAGAATGGAAGAAAATTGAATACATTGAATATATGAATTTGGGAACAATAAGACTGAGAGGTAGACCAAAAAATAGATGGCAAGATGAGGTGAGAGAGGATGGAAGAATAGTTGGTGGAGAAGGGTGGCAGGAAAAAGTACATAACAGAGAGGAATGGGAGAAGCTCCTGAGAACGGCAAGGAATTGTCGCATTCTGCACACGCCAATGGAATGAATGCTGTTCAAAATCATATGGTTTTTGAGATATACACATAACAGACATTATGCATACTTCAAACTAGGCCAGCATATTTGGTACAGCAACCAGGTGATGTGGCTGGACAATATAGAAATTTAGGCTTAATTCTTGGCAGGGACAAAACATCCAGACTACCTCCCAGGCCATCATTCACTGGGCACCAAGGGATCTATCTCCAGGTGTAAAGCAGCTGGGTCATGCAGCTGATCGTTCCCCCATATGTCTTTGTGACATGCACAAACACAACTAAACGTTCTACAACTACATATACACTTAAAAAAAAATTCATTGCCAAATCACACCAAAGTATCTTATTTTCAAAACTAAATGAAGCTTCCTCCCACCTGAACTTATAAGCCTACTTAAACGAAAGTAAAGTTTTGACTTTTGGATCTTCTGGAATACGATGCTGCATCAGCAGGCAATCACTTGCTCGGAAACATTGTAAACCAATGGCCTAGTGACTGGGGTTGTTATATATCCATCGCAAGCACAGAGGACATTTCCCATGTAATGTCCATAAAAATGAGGTCATACCAGCAGAAAAGAAGGTTAAAAAAGAGGAAATACAAAAAGTCACAATCTTATTAAACAAAAACCCCCCTCCCCTTTTCTCTGCCAACAGTTCCTTAAATTTCATGGATATGATATTCAGAAACTAATATTTTACACAGTGACAGGAAAGCATTTTAAGTTACGGTTGGGAAACATGGACACTGGATTACAAGTTAAAGAAAAACTGCTAAGTAGAAAAACAGACTTTCAAAGAAGGTGCAAGGACCTCTGGACTATTAACAGTAAGAAATGAAGTAATCAGAGAAAACGTGGGAGTAACACAATTTTGGAAAACATGGAAAATAATATGTTGCAATGGTAGACACAAAATACAGATGGAGAATATAAGATGACCTAATTGAATAATGCCATGGTCAGTGGGAGGAAGACGAAAAGGAAAACCCGAAGTGGGAAAAAAAAATGTGGAAAGGGTTATGAATCAGAAGAATTTTAACATCTGACAATGCAACAAAGAAGGAAATATGGGAACTGAAAACCAGTGACTGGTGGACCACTGGAAAACTGACAGGTAGATGAAATTCAAAAGGAGGCATTCTTTAAGTGTGCTGTTCACTGAGTTCAGTTTTCAGGATTACCATGCCCAAGTGTTCTGACACATTTCAAAGGTCAGCTGCTGAATTCGTAAGACAATGCTACTACAATATGACAATTATGTTTCTTAAAAAGTAGTACAAATATTTGTTTTACATTTCTAGTACCATTAAAATATGCAAGAGGTTTAAGAAATAACTAAGTCAAGAACAAGGAAATTTCTACAAATTTATAACAACCCATCCAGACAGAAATTTTGAGGTAAAAAAAAAAAAGACACGTCTGGGCAAAATGGGATGTATGGTACCTTACTAGTAATGCAGTGTCATATCCCAAAAGAATGGAATCCTCAAACACATTGCTGTGAGAACCTCAAAACTTGCGAACATAATGTCATCCCTGTGACCACCACACGGGCATTGGTAGGGGTACAGCTCCATGCATCTTCACCTCAGCACCAAATGGAGGTGCATGGTCAACTTAATGCCCTAGGGGGAAAGGCTCCAGTACCACTGAATAGGAAGCTGAGTTAATTTGAGAGCCAGTCTAGATGTTTTTGGAGAATAAATGGTTTTTACACTCCCTAACCCAGAATCAGACCACAATGCCTCAGTTGTTCACCCCATAGCCTGGTCAAAAGTCTCCTACGTTGACTGTAAGTGGGCATGTGCCACCACCATCTAATGTCAAGGCTAAGAATCAGTGGAATTACACACCTACTCCCACTATATGCCTAATCAGATCACAATGCCTCAGTTGTTCAGCCCACAGCCTGGTCAAGTCTCCTATTTGACTGTAAGTGGGCATGTGCCACCAGCATCTAATGCCAAGGCTAAGAATCGGTGGAATTGCCTTCGTGGCATGGGCTGGAACTTTACCTTTACTCTACTATGCCTGTGTATATAAATGAAAGCATTTAAAGGAAAGCCTGTTTACTCTTATCATGTACCTGAAAAAATCTCAGTATGGGAGATGGTACTTTATTATATGGGGCCTGCAGGCTCACAAGGATATATAAGCCGGCTGCTGAACTAAATGTATGGCAAGAAACAGATTACAACTGCGGGTCTGCAGTCTCTGCCACAATTCAGTCCAGTTACTTTCTGACCACTCCTCACAGGTAAAAATGAGTGATTTTCACATTGTTCCTTATGTTTTATTAAGCAAGAACAGGACACAATTCTTATCAGCCATTAGAGGAATGTTTTATCAAAATTAAGTGAAGACCTTTCCAAAGACCTGTACAACATTTCTTATGAAATTATATACCATAATTTAATTCCTATGGAATCAACCAATAACTCAATGGAATCACTGAGACAACATCTCTTCAAGCATCCTCTTGTACAGGACTCAGTGGAAGTATATTACAAAATTAAGGCATTCAATTAATTTCGATAGCAAACAAACTTCCATTTCAAGTTATTCATTTATGAGTTAGCATTTGGTCCCCTCCTGCGGCCGAAACCTTGTACAACATTTACAAAACGGCGATTGTACTGAATACGACGCTTGGCACGACCAGTCTTCTTCTTCCTCTTCTCCTGTTTGTCCACCTGTGAAACATAAATGTAATATGAGTGTACTACTGCAAGTAAAAGTAACATACATGGTACACACACACACACACACACACACACACACACACAGAGTGTGCACAAATCACTCCACCAGGCACAATAACTTTCTTCTTATCCCAAAATGTGTAAACATATGAAATGGAGTACATTATACATTCAAAAGCATGTGGCATGCAGTTGCAAATGTCAATCATCAGAAATGGGAATATGTTGGACCCACATGGAAGGATGCAACCAAACCACAAGCATTTTCAATCATTGTTCCACTGTTTATTGTTGCAAAACATGTGAACATGGGACGGTACAACACAAACTACTTGTCCAAACCTTCAAAGTAGACCCCAGGCTGTCTTCAGTTTAGTGCCAACAATGAGGATACCAGTGGACACCAATGACATCGTCCAATACTTGAATCTGTGCCTCCTACACTGAACTGTTGTTAAAATACTAGCATGCAAATCATTTCTGATGCAATTGATGCTTCAGGTTAGGAATCTGATCACAGTCAGAGTGAGGTCAAAAGAAGATTGAGCGTGTTGTAACGCTAACCACCCCCAAAACCGAAGCATATTCTTAACACAGTCTGCTAGGTGGGCTGCAGGATTGTCATTAAGATGGTAACATGCGCAGAAGTCCTTGAAAATTCTTCCTAACATGACACAGGTGGCACAGCAGAAATGTACATTCACACTGCTATCCTATGTAATCATACAATGTACAAGAAAAACCTTAGACATTACATGCCCAAACAATCATCAGCTACGTGGGTGATGGACATTCTTGAACCTTGTGTTTTGGAGGTATCTGTGCATGACACCATCTGGAGGAGTTATTGGAGTTCTGGTTCACTGACCCTTGGCTATGTTTCACTGATTGCAATTACATGATTTAACATGGTTTCCCCTCCATGACAAAATCATTCCAGATGTATATGGTATGTCTCATAACACAAACATTACTGCACCTCATTCAAAGGATGTGGTACCCACTTGGCAGCAATCCTGTGCATTTGCAAGCTTTATCATAAAATTCAAAGCACTGCAGACCCATAAATCCCTGTACACTCAGCTAATATGTACACTGTACAGTGCCTGCTGTCCTCAATGCACTGCTCAGTTATGGTCACTAACACACAGAACATTCGCTGCACGTTGGACGTTGCATGCCTGTACCCACCTTGCAATTGCACAATACTGTACGGCATGATCACCCAATGTTTCACGTAGCTCCACCTGGCATACCCACGCATTTCCACTGCAAACAACAGCTACTGTCCCATAGGAATGCTGTTCCACTTCAGACTTCCATTTCTGAATGAGGGTGCCAACACGGTAACATTTGTGTGTGCAATGCATGTGCACTCATGTACATAAACACTTGTCTGATGGTAAAACTGACATGTCACATGCCATTCAATATGTATACTGCATAATAGGCTGCCACATTTTTGACCACAAGAATAGGAGCCATGACTTATGGAGTATCCCATGTGTGTTCAGTACTTATCAATTTGCTATGACAAGACAGACTACCATATTTTACACTGCATAGAATGCTTGGATTTCTAGTTATGTCAACATTATTACTGCACCATACATGCATATTTCCACAGATATAAACAACAGCCCAGAATGTCCAACGTTAAACCTTCCATAAGCACTACATGTGTGCATGTGCAGTAAATAAGAACATCTGGTAAATGTGTGTACTCAAAGCAAATGACCAGCAAAAGTACATATCATAAAAGGTTTACCAGTTTAGAAGGGCAATTTATATGTCTCTGTGGAGAAGAAAATATGACACTGAAATCTGCTTGCATGACAGTTGACATTACTGTCAATGCTGCTTACATGTTAGCTATCTTTCATTATAGACAGACCTCAGATGGTCTCAGTGCAATTGCAAAAGTACTCAGCTGAAAAATGAGTGTTCACTTGCTATACTTTTGCAAAATATGCATTTTGGAAGAACTGTCACTGAAGTATGTAATAAATAATCCATGTCAACAGTGTTGTGTAAAAGAACAATATAAAGAATGGCAGAAAAATTCTGAATAATAGGTTCAGTGCTGAACAAAAATAAGACACGAAAATCTGTTTCCCTCAGATGAGGCATCGTTTAAGTTAAGGTGGGATATAAACTGCAAAAATGAGAGACAGTGGTGCTCCAAAACCTCCCATGCTGTTCATGAAGTTCCTTTACATGACCCCAACCTTGGAAACTGATGTGTAGTGGGTGCACTAAATATCATACGGTCTGTGCTTTTCAAATAAACCAATACAACCACAATACACAATTAATTCTAACACCATTATTCAGAAAATTAAGAAAAGTGCATGAAATACAGGGCAATACATTTTCTTTGCAAGAAATTAAGGGCGACATTAGAAGAACTTGATATTTCAAGACAACAGCTTTGTTACACTTTCAGAAATATCTACAGATGGTGCAGAGCCTCCTTAGAGAATGAAGGTCAGCACTTACAGGACTCTTCTATGAAGTAAGGTAAGTTAACTTGTGAGGGGACATTGGACTCTCACATCATTTCCAGCAGATGTAGGTTTCATATGTGATAATGCTTTTGTAACAGCTGCCAAGCTCAGGGAGCCGATAAATAATACAACCTCGGTAACAACATTCATGAGGGAGTTGTCAACAGTTACCTCCCTTATACCTTAATATTACAGTCTCCTCAATATATGCTTATTTCAGGCAGTCCCTTCAAATATTCAAAATCAACATTTTACTAGTCATTCTCCCTTACCTTAGGGGTTTGGCCTTTGACTTTGCCAGCACGAGCCAATGAGCCATGCACCTTTCCTCCCTTCAAAGGAACATTGACATCAATGTTAAAGGACTGCAGGCTAGCCACAAGAACATCTTCACTCAAGGGAGATCCACTGCAATAGAGGCAAACTTCTTCCACAGGGATACTCTCCAACTTTGCTGCCTGTACCTGCAAAAATCAAGAACAAAGTTCATTAACCTCTGCAACTGACAATAATGCTTTTACAATAACATGACTATGAATAATGGACCCTACGACAGTCACCAGTCTTAACTTTAAATTGCCAAGTAGGCCTAGTTGGTTAATTTATGACGTACAAGTATACTATGGGCATCCACCTCATGTAACTGTGAAAAACCATTAAAAATCACAGTCAAGTTTGTCAGCTTAAGGCAGGTATTTCAGCTGGCCTCCTCATACATGCTGTGGTGAAAATGCTGATTCTTGTATTATGCAGTTTTCGTAACACAATGACTTTTTTACTACAGAAACCTAAATGTTTCAAAATAAATAAATATCCATACATATAAGAGCAAGGAATGTGATTCTGTTATGTTATGTAGCCAATGGGAATGAAGATTTTCAGGACAGTTTAGCTCAGGACAATCTTATCGCCTCTTCCTGTCCTATAGAGCTGCCATGGGCCCAGCCACCTCTAAAGGCCATGCATAATGGACAAAAAATTTTCCTCCATATCAGTTCAGTGTGCAGTGAAGCCAATTCAGTCATCTTCAGATGTATGCAGTTATGTTCCTCCAAAGCATCTGAACATTAACCCCTACATGGTGCAAGAACCCAAAAGCATACCACCTTCTGCTCTACAGCCACACATTGCAAACACCTGAGAAGTTCTACCCATCTTCCACATTACATCATGACATCCCAAGAGACAGTAATCTTTACTGACACCACCATGGGCACATCATATCTCACATACAGGTGTTTTTCCTTGAAACAGTGGTATGAAATCTGAAAACTGAACTGCAGAATACATTAGTGTAGGCATCACAATGACCCTTGCACCTCAACTGTTTCCTATCTCTTGTGCAACCCTTTACTTAAGCATTCAGCAGCCCCCACACTCTGAACAAAGTGCAGCACCTTCCTGGCAGGTATGTTGACAAAGTCACCTGGTTTCAATAAAAGACAAACAGGTGCCCAAGTCTTAATTCCACCAGTGCCTCACAGTCATAAAGAACATGTGAGGCCATTTCGGATGCCTGTCGGCATCTATCATATCCAGGACTGTCTACCAGCCTGTTTAAATACGTGTCATTTTAAATGACAGTACCCTGGTGGCAACCTTGTCATAATTCTTGGTTCGTTTCTGCTGAAGCTAAGAAATTCCCCAACTACTCTGGCAGAGGGTCAAACTGCAATGTAACTCCAAGACTGTTAATAGATAAAAGAATAAAATTTCAGTGACGAAGCAACTGCTACATTGTGAGCCCACAATCAGGAGTGAACTGTCAACCTCACTGTCATCTGGTGCTTTCTGTTCAGTGCATGTGAACTTACTCCCCTGCATGTGAGGGGGAAAAATCTACAGTCATAATGCTGACAATGAGGTGCCAGCCTACAAAACTATTGCCTTGGTGACTGGATATCTGGGATTTTTGAACCTCTGATTTAATTTACAAATATCTGTAAACCTCCATCTGGTCAATGACTCACACATTGTTACATGTGGATGGTCAGACATGATGTAGCTAACAGGTGCACTCTCCCAACCTTTCACATCATGAAGGCACCCAAAACAATACCCTATAAACTGCATGCTATCAAGACAACAGAAACTGACAACCCATAAATGCCTCACAGTGTGCGTGTTTATTGTATTTTAACATTTCCCAACTGTGTGAAATCAAATTAAAATTTGTATGTTCCAAATGAATGTCTAGTACAACATACCCAACAGCAATATACTTGCAGGTAAATAAAAATATAACAAATAACTTACTTTGATCTGGCCAACAGTCTCTGTGCCTTCACATTCTATAACGTGGTTGCTCTGCCCTCGTATATGCAGCTGCATTATGTTCAAATCTAAAAAATACAAAAAATATGTTTAGGAAACAGAAACACATACCTTCTTCACTACTTCACCGTTTGTTGTGGGAAGTCCTTCGGTCAGCTGTTTGTTTCACTGGATTATTTTAATTTTGACATCACTGTAATACTCTTCTATGTGCCTGTACATGTATGGCATTTAACCTTAAAAAGCACAGGTCATATTTAAAACAATAATTTTCAGAATTTCACTTTCACTACTCAATTCCTTAAAACAGCATGATATTCCAGTGTTAGAATTATTTCCCTTCAAATGCTTCAATCATACATTAAGGCCAAAATGAACTATTAACTAATGATTAAACAATTTAGTGATTACTTTAGCATACAATTTTCTGCAGTGCAGACCCAAATGTGTTATATTTACCCAACAAAGATCAAATTTTCACAACGCTGCCATGTCTGTAATTGAGAAGCTAAACATAAGAAGCATCAGACTTCATTTTTGTACAAAATACAAATCCTAAAGTGAACTGATAATACATAAAATCTGTAAGTGTTGATTTTAACCACTAACCGGTAATGTGGAACTAGCTGTTTATTTACTTTTTGGATGTTAATGACAACAGCAGAGTATGGGCTTAACCCAGTGGAACTGTAATGTGGCCTGGAAGCCAACAGCCAAGTGATGTAGCATGGTAGAAACAGGCAAATGATAAGCTACTATGAAGAGCAATGTGAATGTAATCAGAAGGTAAAGAAATATATCATTATGTATGAATGGAAGGGATATCTCATTTAACAAGAGAAAAGAATACTTTCTGGGAAACGAGAAGGTAGTTGCTGAGAAGTTCCATCAACCTAGCTACTACCAACAGCATGCTTTCAGATTAGTAAAAAGATACCATATTTTGTGACTTACAACAGACAATGTTTGCATAATCACCTTACAATCTGTGTTTGACCAGTGACAAGTACAGACATTGAGTATAGGCATGCTTATCAGCAGTGATGATTCCTCAGTAACCAGAAAACTTCAAAAGCCATTGACATAAAAGCTAGCTGTTTAATGAGAGTTGCACTCTCATATTTCCCAAGCACTAGGCCAACTGACAACAGTTATTCGTGAACTTGGCAGAACAATGTCACAATAATGGGTCACAGGTGATACATGACTGAATGTGCTTGGTCTGAGAGAATTAAAGTGTCTTGTGCCTGGCCACACATTTCTTCAATGCGAGGCTCACTTTGGTGTAACTGGAAGATTAAGCTCCATACACTCCTGGACAGAGGGCAGAACCGATAACAAAAAGTATAATTAATCATATTTTCAGTGTCACTGGACTGACAGAGACAAAACAAAACATCTTTGTAACATGAACATGTTTGCCAGGCAAACTCTAACCAAGGCCAAGCAAAATGTGGAAATATGGAAAGTATTCCAGTTTAGAACTGTAACAGGCATAATTGAACCAAATAAGTATGTTTGCAGAAAGGGAAAGGTAGAACGCCTGTAATGCACAACTCTGTTGAGCTGTTCCAATGGAATAACCAAATACCAAAATGATTAAAATGTTAGAGTAAGATGGCACTCAGTCAATTATCCGATTTGGGCCACCTGTACTATGGACCTCTCATCACAAAGTAACATCACAAGAGATTGCAAATGAGGTTCAAGACAATGATGGTGATACTGATGTTTATATTCATATAATTAACAATTTTCATCAATAGTAACAAAGATTAACCCTTTCCCCTCCCTAATGCTCCAAAGCGCTCGGGATTTAAAAGTCCCCTCCCCCTCTAAACGCTCTAAAGCGTTTCTGGTATAGTACGTAAATTTAAATGTCCCGTGAAAAAACTCG
>Ga0123357_10014269_pt1 | contig 10361 bp, 13 predicted proteins | sample TergutEmb28metaG_FD_89873 | JGI IMG/M metagenome (GOLD analysis project Ga0123357, IMG submission 89873) | Embiratermes neotenicus P4 segment gut microbial communities from Petit-Saut dam, French Guiana - Emb289 P4 | ecosystem: Host-associated > Arthropoda: Insects > Digestive system > Gut ... | reverse complement strand
TTATGGAGGTGGGGACTTTAAAAAAAGTTCATAGCCTCTGCGTTGGGCACCCCTGTTCGCAGGGCATGTACAGAGCTGATGCATCGGACGTGCCGAACTGCAACACATCTGTCATAAGCACATTCCGACACGTGCTTTGGAACAGTATGCATTGGCTTGTTCGAAACGTTTCACAAAATCTCTTACAAGGCTCATGTCGTATTCCGAGCGTGCGTGACACAAAGCAGCAGAGGTTGAAAGAAACAAGAAAATTACGTCAGAATCTGTAAATAAATAAGAGGCAGCACGTAAGTGACAATAACAGTGCGGCTCCATAATTTGAACTGTAAGTATTAATCTGACTACATTTTCAATAACTTATAGTACTGTGTGTGTCGAACCTACATATGTTACGTTTATTCATTTTAGAGAGAGAATGGCACGCAGATTTGAGATAGATGACATGATCTGGAGACAGTATAGGCGGTACAATGCCGTAGGAACTCAACTTACCGTGCGATTACTACCCCCCACGGATAATAGTGATCCCGTGGGATATTTCCTATCCAGCGTGAACGAACAATTTGAGTACGCATAGCAGGATATGAGTGATAGTGATATGGTGTGGACAACCTTTCAGAATCAGGTGAATCAGAACGACAACCCCATCGGAATTAATTTTAGGAGGAAAGATCAGCTGTCGGGAGAGGTGATTTGCAGTGTTTTTGAAAAAGTATCACAGTCCAATTCTAGATTTAACGCCTTGGACACGCATGTCGTACCGGTTCATTCGGTCAAGATTTCCGTCGGTTATGGCAAGCACGCGATTAAGAGCATGGGCAGATCTCTGTCTGTCATGGCTCATCTCATGTCAAGTATAGTGGAGGTGAAGGCAGAGGAAAATTTTTAGCACACGCTTTAATAATAGCGATTGCGAGAGTAGATAACGATGCAAATTATGCGGCTTATCGTAAACGTCGGAAGATACGTCCCGTAGTTCAAGCGTTAATAAAAGAAACAGGTATTGATCTGACTAACGGGGGGAATCCCCGAACTTAACCGTTTCCAAGTACCTTTTTGGGACTATAAGATTCTTGTGTTTCAACGTCTTGGGTGTGATGATATAATGTACGAAGGGCTGGTCGACACTTCGAAACATTTTAACCTACTATAAGACGATGTCGAAAGATATTATCATGTGATAACTACCCTTAAAGGTGCAATGGCTAAAAGGTACGTATGTAATGCTTGTCATAAAAGCTGTAGGCGTGATATAACACTCGTCTGGACCAGACTTGCAGCGATTGCATGGCGAGCATTCCGTGCGCGTTCTCCGACGTTCGCATCCCCTGCGACGGCTGTAACAGACATTTTAGAATTCGGACGTGTTTCGCTAACCACAAGCAGAGCACCGCAAAGAGAAAATCCGTATGCGAACGTAAAAGATGTTGCGCGAGGTGTGGAGTGCTCGTGACGAACGCCAGACACGAATGTAACAAATAATTTTGGCCTAACTGTTAAGTAGAATCGGGACGCGGGTCATTTGTGCTATATGAGGCCATTAAAGGACGTGTCGCCCGACGCTAGTAATAAGAAACTATACGTATTTTCTGATTTCGAGACTTCGCAAAATACGAAGTACTCTGACAAAGCCACACTACACGTAACTGATCTCGTCTGCTTTAAGCAGTTCTTATCGCAGTGCGAAGATGCGGAAGACTGTGGAGAGTACGTTCGAAACGGCCAGAGGAAGCACTCGTTCTGGGGCGATCCGGTAGGGGACCTGATAACTTATCTATGCAAGCCACGCCCCTGGGCGAATAAGATCTTCGCGATTGCGCATAACGTGTTCGATCTGCATTTGAATTTGAATAGGGCGATCATGTTGAAATGGAAACCCGAACTGATAATGAACGGGTTAAAGATCATGTGTATGAAGATGGAGCACCTGGTCTTTCTGGACAGCGTGTCCGTCCTCCCGTGCCCGCTACGTAAATTGCCCGAGGCATTCGGTCTAACGGCCGGCAAATCGTGGTACCCTTACTGTTTTAATACTGAGGAAAATCTCGTATTATGAAGTGAACGAGATGAGTGAAGCGGAGAGGAGAGAATTTCTCGCGTGGTACGAAGGCCGGAAAGAGGCAGTGTTCGATAAAAGGCGCGTGCTGGAAACTTACTACGCAGATGACGTCACTGTCTTAAGGCAAGCGTGCCGAGTATTCAGGAGAGAGTTTATGCAGATAGGTAACATAGAGGTTTTCCTGGAAGCCAGTACTATCGCGGACGCATGTAATAAGGTGTTGCGTAAACGTTTCCTCAAGCCCGATACCATAGGTCTCATCCTGACGGGCGGATACAGCGGCAATGTCAATTACAGTAAGAAAGCGTTGATGTGGCTGGTCTACAGGGAAATGATGGATGACGGGGGACGCAAGATACTGCAGGGCGTAACGGGCGCGAATACAGGTTGCCAGAACACCCCACTTTAGTGTGGATGTTTTCTGTCCGGAGACGAGGACCGTGTACGAATTTCTCGGATGTTATTACCATGGTCATACATGCCAACCCTACCGTGACGTCTGTACGATAAGAGGAGACACCCTAGCCGAGAGATACGAGCGCACGATGATGCGAATAGAGCAGATCACACGCGCAGGTTATCTGGTAGAAGTACGGTGTGAGTGTGAGTTTGATGAGGAAATTTTGTCGCGTCATCCCGAATTGAAAACACATCCTGTAGTGGGACATAGTCTCCTGAACACGCGAGGTACCCTATACGGAGGTCAAACAGGGCCTTGAAATTTCACTATAAGGTACGTGAGGGAGAAGAGACTTTACAATACGTGAACGTGATGAGTCTATATCCGTACGTGTGTAAATATTTCAAATTTCCCGTGGGACGTCCCGTAATCCATGAGGGTGAAGCGTGCCAAGATAGAGAAAACATGTTACAGAAAGAGGGATTGATAAAAAGCTGCATCATACCTCCACAGAGACCCCAGCATCCAGGGTTGCCTTATCGTTGCAACGGCAGGTTGATCCTCTGCCTGTGTAGGTCGTGCTCCATCGAGTACAACAGGGATGGCGAATGTGCTCACGAGACGGTTGAGGAGAAGGCCCTCACAGGTACGTGGGTCATAGATGAAGTTAGGAAGGCCGTGCAGAAGGGTTATGAGATCGTCGAGATGATCGAGGTGTACGAATACGCCGTCACGCAATACGATTCGCTTACGGGTGAGGGCGGTCTCTTTGTCGAGTACATAGATACGTTTTTGAAACTGAAGATGGAGGCGAGCTGATATCCGTCCTGGCTTCGAACTGGTGCATTGTATAAGCGAGTGTATCTTGTACGTTCTGAACGGCAATATAAAGCTGACAGGTTGTGACACGCTCAAGCTACAAAAACACAAGGCGGCGCTTCGCAAGGTCGTCGAGAGACACGTGCCTCTTTCCGCCAAAAAGAAACTTATAGTACAGCGGGGGGATTCCTGCTGCACCTATTGAGTGCCATCCTACCGACGCTCGCTAGTCTCATTGTACGAAACAGATAAAACATGTTACGTAAGATGTACGTCATTCCTGCCTATCGTCTACACGGCTCCCCTTTCATGAAACGGGAACCGGCGGTTTCGATACGTAAACAGAGGGAGACGGTTAAGAAACGTAAATATCATGTGGAGGCCGTTAAGATACGTAAACTTCATCCGTGTGAGCAGTGGCTTAAGGTGCGTCAAAAAATGGACGAAACAGATCTTAGAAAAAAGAACGAGACGAATGAATTTGCAGATATTTAAGCCGCATGATGCCTGCAGGGCAAGCTACCAAATTTTCCCCTCCTCCTCCTTCTCCTCCGCCTATGTCGACTACTCCAAAGCTGCACGGTGGGACGCAGACGGACGTAACGTCGGTATCAGTTACCGCTTCCTACCATTAGCCTATGCAAGAGTTCAAGTATGAACCCCCGAAAGAAGAACGTTTGGAGGATGATGATGATTCCGATGACGATGATTATTTCGTAGAGGTTGGAGCCCGGGAGTACGGTAGGGAAAATGTCGGTCCTGTAGCTAGTCCTTACCTGATGCCTTACGATTACAAGAGACGTTTTCTTGACACGCAATATGGGGTCCGTATGGAAGGTGGTATGTTTATGATAGGTGATTCCCCAATAGTGGTCGATACCGATGGTGATATCACGATTAAGGGACGAGTGTTTAAGGGATCGAAGGGTTTGTGGGAACTGTTTACGCGCAAGAAAGTGAATACGGAATTTATTACTAAAGATGATCTTAAGACGTATAAGAAAATACTGACAATGACTAACGCTCATTTGACCAATAACCAGCCCGACGGTAACATTAATATAACGCGGGGAAAACTTTTCGGGATATCATAGCGCCTCTCTTTGCGAAACCGATGTGACGCGGGGTCGAATCGGCGTTACGACGAAAGTTGATAAAGTATTAATGGCTACCATTAACGATATATACTATGATGAAGGTAGTCCTGCGGGCTTCTCGACTTTGTCCAAAACTTCGGGCGGCGGAGATGGCTGAAACGAAGACGAAGAAGGGTAAACCGCAAACTGTCTGCTCTATCAAGGCGTGGTTAGAAGAACAAGATGCATATACGTTACACAGACCTGTGAGGAAACGTTTCGCTCGTAATCCCTATACCGTGACTAAGGTTAAGGATGTTTGGGAATGCGATTTATTGGATGTCCAGGCCTACGCAAAACGCGATGATATTTATAAATACATTCTATCGGTCATAGAAGTATTCTCGAAATTTCTATTCCTGGTCCTCGTGAAGAAAAAGAGCTGTCCTGCAGTCACCACGGCCTTCCTGTCTATATTTGACAATGACCCGAAAAAAAAACTTCAGGCGACCTGTATGTGTACGCACGGATAAGGGCAAGGAATTTCTCAATAAACATTTTCAGGACAGGTTACTCGACGAGGGCATACAGTTTCAGTCTTGCAGAATCCCCGACGTGAAATATGCGATCGTGGAACGTGCTCATCGTTCGATTCGTAATAGATTATACAAATATTTTACTTATAAAAATACTTTCCGATATATCGACGTTTTGCCGAAATGTGTCAGGGCCTACAATGACACGGTTCACTCGACGACTGGTATGGCGCCCTCGAGTGTGACAGATTCGGACGTCCTCGCCATATGGAATAGGACGAGTCGTCGACGCATTCGCGTGGCCGAAGTCAAGTTTACCGTAGGGCAGCACGTGCGTATCAGCTAGGAAATGATGAAATTTTCCAAGAGCTGAGAACAGAATTTCTCCACCAAAATATTTCGAATTACGAAAGTTACACAGAGGAGTTCACGACCCGTCTACGAGCTGGAGGATTTAAACAAAGACGCCGAAAGACGGGCAATTTTTGGGGGAGGAACTGACTCCGGTTCGAATCTCAAAACATACCACTTTAAAGATAGATAAAATACTAGAAAAGCGAGTTAGACGTGGCATTCTGGAGTATCTCGTCCGTTGGAGAGTTTACAGTCAGGACTTTGACACTTGGATCCCTGCATCTAGCGTGAAAGATATCTGACATGACGTCACCTGATCAGAACAACTTTTACGTGACCCTGCTGAGTAATGCCTGGCGGGACATTTACGAACAGAATACACATGAAGATTTCACGGTGAAACTAGCGCAACCTATAGACATTGGATCGACCTCCAATTGGGAAGTGGGCATCAGCGAAATTTCATGTTCTTCGTCCCCGAAGGGGCATACCCCGTCCTAATCTACTGTAACGTGATATCTGCGCAAATCCTGGGCGACAGCACCGTCCGTTTCATACGGACGTTTCGGGTCTACCCCATAGCAATGTGTCAGAACGTGCAATACGTGCCTGTGGAGCAGCGCTGATTTCGAGTTCCTAACGACCGAGGGTCTGCACATCCCCTTTGAGGATAGTACGATGCCTACGAAAGTGTTGCTCTATTTTCGCAAGTATTACCACTGGTAATCTATATAAAACACGGCGTAGGCATCCATAATAGAACGTTTATTACGATGCATCCTTTAGAGACGTACTACCTCAAACAGGCGGGTCGTAGTCTTTCCCCAACTTCGGGCATCGGCCCTATCTATTCAGTCCCGCTCTACCTTCAGCGAGGACATGGAATCGGCAATTTCTTAGGCAGTCTCTTTCGTTTCGTGCGACCTCTCCAGTGGACTGTGCATGCCGAGGATATCATATCGAAACATGTCGGAGATGTCACCGAATCCACACATCGTTTAATCAGCAAATTGCATGTTCGGTGCCTCAAACGTGTCAGGCGGGAGACGTCGAAGGGCCGGGTAGTCAAAAAGTCTGAAAAGACACCGGCAAAGCGTACCCGGGTAACAAAAGGGGATATCTTCTCCTAGTCTTATTCATTCACATTATGTGTGCCGCAGATATAGCGTCCGTAAGTAGCGAGTTCGACATCTTCGCGCACAAACCCGTCCAGATGTCTGTGCTGGGGACTATTGAGACCGCGTAGAAACCTATCGCCCCGTCGATCAAAATGATCTGGAATTTTTAATACCTGCCGATAAAGATAACTACATAGACCTCGATATCAAACTCTATGTCCGAGGTAAATTAATCTCGGGTTCGTAGAATAATGTAGACGTTTCGGACCACACGGCCGTCACCAATAATTTCCTCCACTCGCTCTTCAGTCAATGTAATGTCATTCTCAATGGCACCACAATCACGCAAGCGAACGAGCACTATAATTATCGCTCGTATCTCGAGACGCTCCTGACATACTGCACCGATGCGGCTTCCACTCATCTCACGAATGCCTACTGGTATCGTGACACTGGCGACATGCTGCCATGCGATCCCACGACCGGGACTGTGACTGCCACGACTAACCGGGGATTCATCACTCTTTGGGACAAAGTAAGCGCTAGTAAAATGTTGCTGCTCTTCGGGCGTTGGCATAGCGATATGTTTATCGTATCGCTCGTCCTATTGCCAGGCGTGAGCCTGCAGATCAGATTGACAAAGGCCCGACCCGATTTCTACATGATGTGCAAGGAAGACGATTAAAAGACCACTTTCAAGTTTTTGGACGCCCAATTATTGGTGAAGCGCGTGAAATCTGACACTGTCACGCAGTTAGCTCATAATGCTACACTGAATACGGTGGCTCTCGCACGGTATAACATGACGAGAGTCGAACTCAAGATGTTCACATTCTCCTCCTGATCAAAATCCCTGTCTATCGACAACGCCGTATTGGGTTCCATCCCCAAACTTCTCTTCTCCACCATGGTTAAGAATGCCGATTTTTATAGGCACAATGGACATGAACCCCTACAAATTTCGGCATTATGATATCAGCTATATTCGCTATTTGTGAACGGAAAACAGTTCCCTAACGAGGGCCTATCCCTGGGCATGGAGCAAGAAAAGACCTCCGTAATGGACTATAGGACATTGTTCGAACGGTCCGGCATACATCACTCGAACACTGGACATCAGATAACACACGATGTTTGTAAACGGCTATATCATGTTACTCTTTGATCTCACAACTATCTGGGGTGTTTCTGAGGGTCACACATCCCACCCCGAACAGGGCAATATCAGGTTCGAATTCAAATTCGCCAAGCCATTACCCGAGGCGATCACGTGCCTGCTGTACCTAGAATTTGACAATTCCGTGCTCATTAATATAGCGCGTAACTTCACGACCGTCTGCTAAAAAAAGGATACAGTGCAGATATTGTGTACACTGCGCAACGTAAATTCCTTCCTTGACGCCTACGCCTCCGATTTCAAGCCACTTTCAATCACAAAAAGTTGCACTGTCATTGTCAATGCCTATCCCCACACAGAGGGAGCTTCACACAGGCTAGTCGTACACTTCCGACCCAAATCTTCGAGTGCGTACTACTTTGATTCCTACGGCATCGTACTGTTCGTGCCCGACAGCCTGCCCCTCATAAAACCTAACTCCACGACCTGGGACCGTAATAAGAGACAAATCCTGATTAGTTACGTCTGTGGGAAGTACTGCTGACTGATCGCCCTCTACATGGATCGGGCTACACTCCAAAGCAATTTGTAGCGCTCTTCTGCACAGGTGATGCCGCAGACCTGCATTTGGAGGAGATGTTCACGGCCGAATTCGGGGCCGAAATGCCACGTGGAGGCAGGGGTCAATGCTGCCGCAGCTGCCTATAAAAGGTAGGTATTTTATCGATTCTTAACATTCCTAATCTAAAATGGCTGGGAGTAGTAGAGAGGCTTTATCGATTACGAGTTTTTGCGTGGGCGACAGAATGAGACGGTCGTCTAGGAAATCTGTGTGGCCAGTGCCGCCGCTTCCGAGACGTTCCTTTTAGAACTACCCTACAAGATGGCTGATCATTGCTCGACAGCCTTCGTTCCGAAGAGTGTCCTACTCCGGCGCATCTTCTTCATCAACGAGGACAAGGCGAAGTACGTGTCTGTCGGCTTCTACCCTGCATGCGGCTATCAACCGCTGATGGAATTCGGCGCCATTCGGAGGGTAGGGTCCAAGTCCCTCATTCTCACCGACGAAGAAGTCGCCATGTTGCCGGATTGTCTGCCAGCGATACGTGATTCCAAGTGCGTCGGCGGGAACCGCGTCATCATCAAGTGCGAGAGTGGCAACTTTCGAATACACACGCCGAGGAGGTACGGCTCGGCCAGACTGTTTGTCGGCACGGAGTACATAAGCCTGACATAACCCGACATGGACTATCTGGTGCGAGTGTTTAACATCATACAGCAACAATTGCGCAATTACATTATCCCTTTTCCGAACGTGTTGTCCTATATGACATCGTCTTTAACTTCGACATCATATTTTGGACCTGCGCCTAACGCCAGTAAGAACAAAGACTGCCCTCACCTGTACGAGGAACTCGTAACATTTGTGTAAATTAATGTATGTATGAATAAACAGCAATTTATAGCTGAATATTTTTTCATTTATAGCACTAAAAAGACACTTTAAATCACCTCTCCCGATAACTGATCTATCCTCATAAAAATGATTCCAATGGGCTTATCATTGTGATTTACTTGATTCTGAATGGTTCTCCAGACCATATCAATATCAATCACGTCTTGCAATGCGTACTCAAACAGATCATTTACACTAGCTAGGAAATATCCTACAGGATCACTATTTTCCGAGGGGGTAATAATCGCACTGTGAGCTGTGTCCCTACGGATTTGTACCGCCTATACTGTCTCCAGATCATGTCATCTATCTCAAATCTGCGTGCTATTCTCTCTATAAAATGAATAAAAGTAACATATGTAGGTTCGACACACACAGTACTACAAGTTATTGAAAATGTAGTCAGATTAGTACTTACAGTTCAAACTATGCAGCCGCACTGTTTTTGTCACTTACGTGCTGCCTCTTATTTATTTAGAGATTCTGACGTAATTTTCTTGTTTCTTTCAACCTCTGCTGCTCTGTGTCACGCATGCTCGGAAGACGACACGAGCCTTGTAAGAGATTTTGTGGAACGTTTCGAACAAGCCAATGCATACTGTTCCAAAGCACGTGTCGGAATGCGCTTATGACAGATGTGTTGCAGTTCGGCACTTCCAATGCATCAGCTCTGTACATGCCCTGCGAACAGGGGTGCCCAACGCAGAGGCTATGAACTTTTTTTAAAGTCCCCACCTCCATAAACCGTGTCCCGGCTAAGAACGTTTCAGCACCACCCAAATCATGGCGACGAGCGGTCGCGGGAGGCTTTGTAACACTTCAGAATTACTCCCACGTCCCTATCTCCTTTCCTTCACACTCAGGCTAACAACATTTCAGCACACACACACCCCGACGACTTTCAGCGATGAACAGTCGGAAAGCCACGGACTTACTCCCACCTCCGTCCCTCCTTTCCATCAGGCTACAGCACTCTGACCGAGCTTGACAATACTAGACGGCATCCAGGGCTTGGCACTAATAAGGTAACTAATTTTCACTAAGGCGCCGAGGTTAGCACACATCTATGTAATGGGTAACATCAGATACAACTTTGGACGAACACTGTGCATGCTTCCCGGCGTGTCAGAAATTGCAAGCTAAGTATGACTTCATCACCCACCTGCAAACCGTATGAGTCATGAATGCATTCACGTCTCGCTAGACAAACAACATGATTACATTATCTGTCCGACACGCGGCGGGAAACACGGTAGGATGTATACTTCACTCACATACCACAAGTCTAATAAGCGTAATCTTGAATGCAATAAAGTACCCAGTCTTTTTCCTACCCGTACCCTAGCTATATGACAATCCTCAAGGCGGCACCAAAGCCTATACGCAGGCTCCAACAAACTATATACCATCCTTTTTAATATTATAC